>Ga0335072_10000789_pt1 | contig 56366 bp, 47 predicted proteins | sample Lox_Sample_21_FD_206725 | JGI IMG/M metagenome (GOLD analysis project Ga0335072, IMG submission 206725) | Soil microbial communities from Loxahatchee National Wildlife Refuge, Florida, United States - Lox_Sample_2.1 | ecosystem: Environmental > Terrestrial > Soil > Wetlands | place: USA...
GACCCGACTATCAGAGGTTTCCCCATAGCACAAATCAATGTACTTTCGATCAGGTGACATTCATGCAGCGCCTCTTTACGACGTTCGCAGACGGCTGGCCAGGCTTCGCACTTCTTGTTCAGAGACTGGTAGTGGGTGTCGCTTTGCTTCGCGAGACGACGGTTCTGTTAAAGGGAACAGCGACAGCGGGAGTAATCATACCGCAAGCATTTGCGGCAATGCTGGCCATCTTCCTCTTGCTCGGCTTGTGGTCTCCGGTCGCGGGAGTTCTGATTGCGGCCGTCGAGATTTGGGTCGCCCTGACATATCCAGGCGGTTCGGCATTGGCAATCCTGTTAGCGGCGTTCAGTATCACTCTGGCCATGATCGGGCCTGGTGCATTTTCGATCGACGCAAGGCTTTTCGGAAGGAAGCATATTGGCGGTTGAAGGTGCCCCTGCCTCGTGCCAGTGTCTCTTCCGAAATTTAAATCCAAGGATTGAGTGAAATGGAGGTTGTAATTCAGTCCCATCGCGGTCGGCTTTTTGGCGAAGCTACTGCTGTCGATTTTGTTGATGGACTCTCTTTCGGTTTAATCGAACATCAAGGCTGTGCGGCACAGACGTTCGGAGTTATCAAAGAAGAAGATTTCGAGCACCATTTACCGTGTCGAGGGGGGAGAGATGCCTACTACCATTACGGGCTATGCAGAACAATGTGCTATAGATCCGAGGTCCCTGGATAGGGAGACGAAACAACGACTCAATCTTGAGAACAGGACTGGCGCCGCGATTGAAGCGATCGTCGGCGACAGTCCAGCTCTGACGGCAGCATTGGATCTGATATCTATGGTCGCGCCAACGGACTCGACCGTGATGATCGTGGGTGAAACGGGGACTGGTAAAGAGCTAATTGCACGTGCCACTCACTTTCTAAGCAGTCGCCGGGGAGGTGCGTTTGTGAAATTGAATTGTGCCGCGATTCCGCTTGGACTTCTTGAGAGTGAACTCTTTGGACACGAAAAGGGTGCATTCACTGGCGCAATTGCGCAAAAACTGGGGCGCTTTGAGCTTGCCAACAAAGGCACGCTTTTCCTTGACGAAGTAGGCGACATCCCTTTGGAACTTCAGACTAAGTTGCTGCGCGTCTTGCAGGAACGTGAATTTGAACGCGTCGGTGGAAATTGCACGCATAAGGTTGACGTTCGCCTGATCGCAGCCACTCATCGTGATTTAGCTGCCATGGTAAGGCGAGGCACTTTCCGCGAAGACCTCTATTATCGGCTAAGAGTATTCCCGGTCCATATTCCTCCATTACGGCAGCGGACCAATGACGTACCCAAGCTAGTTTGGCATTTCACCGATCTCTATTCACAACAGATGAACAAGAAGATCGAAGAGATTCCTTTAGCGACGATGGAGGCGCTGGTGAAATACCACTGGCCAGGAAATGTTCGTGAATTGCAGAATTTTATCGAGAGAGCGGTGATTCTTTCCTCGTACAAAGTATTGCGCGCTCCAATTGCCGAACTCGAATCATTCGCGGACTACAGGAGGTCCAATCCGCCGATGTCGGGTCTGGAGGAATTGGAACGAGATCATATTTTGCGTGCCCTCGAGGCTAGCAAGTGGGTGGTGGGCGGCCAAAATGGCGCGGCAGAACGACTAGGAATGAAGCGGACATCACTGCTTTACAAAATGCGGAAGTTTCAGATAAACCGTCCCGCTCCTCCCCCCGACAGTGACGGGATCCAGAGTCGAGCTTGCCGATGGTGACACTTTGCCACGCTCTGTTCGGAACTGGACGTATGGGGTACGGGGCAACGCGAGGAAGAAAGGAGCGTATGTGAAATCGTCGGATCGCGAGCGGGCTAAGAACTACAGTTGGATTCACCCGATTGCCTTTGTGGCGGTTGTTGTGTCTGACTCTCGTCAGTGTCGGATTTTAGTCGCAGGTCCGTCACGCAAAGACGCGACTGCCCCCTATTCTGTGAAAGAAACGAAGATTCAGCAGGACAACCACATAGAACGGAACGTACACCGCCCAACTCAAACCCAGCTTTGATGGCACGTCACTTGCATTCGTGAAGATCGGACGGCGCAAGATCATTTCTTCAACCCACGTAATCAAGCTCACATTTTTTGAAATCCTTATCTTTGGCATCCTGCGCGAATGCGAAGCATCTCCGGTTGCCGCAGGGCGTTCACCATTCCAAGAGAGTCCTTCCGGTGATTGGGTCCGGTTGTCGATAGGCTCTATCGTCGTGCCCTCAAACGCTGACCCATCCGCATGGACACTTCGAACAGGGATCGCGATCGTAAGTCATCTGCAGTCTGCTGAGACTCAGATTAATTCAAGGAGATCAATCATGAACGGTCCGTACCCTGCCACTGCGCCGGACGCGCTCAGCATGGAGCGAAGGATTGTACGAGATGACGAAATCGTATCGGCGGCTCAGAACGGATTGCCTGAGGCATTCGCGGAACTCTACAAAATCCATTCCCGGCGTCTTTACAAGACGATCGTTGCAATCACCAAGAATCCTGAAGATGCCGAGGACGCCTTACAGGACACGTTCATGCGCGCATATCTGGCGCTCGGCACGTTTGAGGGCAGATCAAGCATTCATTCCTGGTTGACGCGGATTGCGATTAACTCTGCGTTGATGATCCTTCGCAGGCGGCGCAATCGCCCGGAAGTGTTGTTTGATCCCCGGAATGACGCCCGGGACGACGCTCCCTGTCTTGAGATCAGGGACTCTTCTCCAGGTCCTGAGCAGATTTGCGACCTGCGCCAGCAGCATGTCAGGATACTCCGCGCGATCCAGCAACTCGATCCGACGCTGCGAATGCCCATGGAAATCCGTATGACACATGGATGGTCCATCAAGGAGATTGGACATGCATTAAACATCTCCGAGGTTGCCGTCAAGACTCGCTTGCACCGGGCCCGCCGACGCCTAATGACGGTACGGGATTTGAAGCCTTAAGGAGCACGGTGCGGGCGGCCAGGTGCTCGCTGTCTCGTAACCTGAACGATAGCTTCGAAGGATTCACCTCTGAAGCCGCTTTGTTCGCAAGCGCCCCAAACCTTTGCCGGCATTTTTCGCAAATTACGGATCCATAGCCATCGATGAACCGAATTCCCACAAGAGATCAGCAGCGGCAGAGAAAATCGCCGGAGCAATCGCAGTTCCCACTCTGACCCGACGGGTATGGCGCAAGGGCATTAAAAGGATGACACGATACGTCCGGGGCATTAATGTCGTTGCAATGTGGTTTGAAAGAGGCAGAATAGAAAGTATGCGGTTCAAAAGCCAATCGGCCCTTCGAAAGGTGGTCTGGCATTCCCCGATCCTTAAATTGCTTCGGGCCTCATTCGGCACGCGCCGGTCCAATCGACAGTTGCTGGGGAATGCGATGGTGTTTCTGGCATTGTGCGCACCAGCCTTGAACGCCGCGCCGATAGAAGCAAATCAATGGGGCTCCGGCCTGACTGAACTGAATCAAGGCTGGCTGGAACACGATGGGGACCAGAAAGATTGGTCTCGCCCGAAATTCAACGATCATGCTTGGAATACCGTGGATTTGGAGGATCTTGGGCCCGCTCAGCCGGGATGGCACTGGTATCGGCGCCAAGTCCACTTTGAGCCGGAACAGGGGGACCTTCGCCTGTTGATTGCCGGCGGCGAAGGGACCTATGAGCTGTTCGTTAACGGAGTCCAGATGCCCGGGTCGACTCTCCGCTCATCCCTGTTGGTAGGCAGGCCAGTCGAGGCAGTAATTCCGCTAAGTGGTCCCGGCGGCAAGTTTGCAATCGCCCTGAGGACGCGAATTCCGTCAGGCTATGCCGCCTGGCATTTGCCTCAATTCACAAATGTGACGATAGGCCTCCCAACCGCCATTGAATATGAGAGGCAGGCTCTGGAGAGCCAGCGTCTCCACGGTCTTGCGCCCTCGTTCTGCGTCAACCTCTTACTTTGCCTTGCGGGTCTGAGTGCTCTCGGTCTCTACTACATCGAACGCGCCCAGTGGGAATACATCTTTCTCGGGCTTTACCTCCTGCTCGTAGGGATTTCCGACGGTCTTTCCATGCTCCAATCCACCGGACTCGTTCCGCTGTCCGCAAACTTCCTGATAGCCGACCCGCTGATCTATATATGTGTAATCGCCCAAATCGAGTTTACGTACAGTTTTGCCGGCCGGCCGGTTGGCCGAATTTGGCGAATTTATGAGATATCTCTTCTCTTACCGCTGGCGCTTGCAGGTCTCACTTGGATCGGCTGGTTCGCAAGCGATACCTATGTGTTGATCGAGGCAGCCGCGACAGCGCCCGTCGGACTTCTCTTATCAGTCCTGCTGTTCGCTTGGTATCGTCAAGGCAATCGCGAGGCCGGATGGCTGATACTCCCCAGCCTCGCACCTGGCCTTTCGAACGCGCTCCTCGACCTTGGAACGGCCTCGATCTCTCTCGGCTGGCAGCCCTTCAATTTCCTGGTGGAGCCTGTCCAGATTGGTCCGATTGCTCTTCAGCTTGTCGACATAGGGACGCTGGCATATTTGCTCAGCATAGCGGCCGTGATGTTTTTCCGGTTTGGCCGCGTGAGCCGCGAACATGCGCGCACCGCAGCGGAATTGACTGCGGCGCGGGAGATCCAGCGGCACATCGTTCCGGATATACTTCCGTCCTTGCCAAATTACGCGATTGAGGCAGCGTACATTCCCGCCCAAGAGGTGGGCGGCGATTTTTACCAGGTCTTTTCACACACTGACGGATCCATCTTGGTTGTCGTCGGAGATGTCAGCGGCAAGGGCTTAAGAGCTGCAATGACAGGGGCGCTAGCCGTCGGGGCACTTCGCACGCTTGCCGCCGAGATATCGTATCCGTCACAGCTTCTGAGCCGATTGAACCGGGAGATTCTGCGGGAAGAAGATGGCGGATTCATCACTTGCCTTTGCGTCAAGATCGATCCTAGAGGGCGACTAACAATTTCAAACGCCGGCCACTTGCCACCCTATAAGAACGGCGAGGAACTCACGCTTGAAGCGGGGCTTCCCTTGGGCCTGGTACCTGATTTGATTTATGCAGAATCAAGCTTTGAGCTGAAACCCGATGACAGTCTCACCCTGTTGTCGGATGGAGTCGTCGAGGCAAGAGGCCCGAAGGGCGAACTTTTCGGATTTGAGAGGACTACAGCAGTCAGCAACTGTTCCGCACGCGACATCGCCGCCGCGGCACAGCATTTCGGCCAGGAAGACGACATTACAGTGGTCAAGCTTAGGCTTGTTCATATCGAGGCATGTAGCGCTCAGCGTCCTGTACCCATGCGAACCGGAATGCTCGGCTGAGTGGAATTGACCGCCGGTCTCTCTTCGACGGCGCATATCGAAGACCAAAGATACCTTTGGAAGCTTAAGAGAAAGAAACAGGTTTCGGTGTGCCATGGCTACCGAGGTACAGCTAGGCAAGGTCGGAAACGCCTCGGCTACATAGCGGTGCCGGAGCCCCGGAGCTGATCCGAGGCATTTTCGATTTTACGGGCGACTCGGAAGCGTCGGCAACTCGACTGTTGGCAACTCGTCAGTACTTGGTATCCATTTGACTCAGGTAGAGCGGCACAACTGATGCCGCGTTCCAAGTGTTCTGCGCATCCGTTACAACGGCTGCAACAAGCGCCGGACTGAGTATCTCGGACATGGCGAACGCCTTATTTCCAGCATCCTTGATGGACGCTCCGCAATGCCAGCATTTTGTGCCGTCCAAGAGAATGAATCGGTCGTGATAACTCTTGGTAGTGCGCACTTCCACGGTATTGCCGTGCTGAGCAACAAACTTCCGGCCTTCAAGTGCAAAATCGCTCTTCATTTGCATCGTCAAAATGCAAATGGCAGTTGTCGTCGGAAGATTCTTCAAGAGCGGCCAGAGCGTGTCATCAACATAAGAATCCACAATTGTGATGCTTTTCGTGGCAGTGGAGCATAGCTTTCGCACTTCCACGTATGCGTCGTGAGTCGAACCAGCGGGCAGGAAGACTTGATTAGGGTCAGGTAGCTGCCAGCGAAGTTGCCTAACAGTACTGTTGATAGCGCCCACCATGCCCCGCAGTTGATCGTTCGCCTGATTGAGCAAGTACTCCGGGGTATCGTATGGGCTGTATGCACCGCATTGAGAGCGATGGAACTCGTCCAAAGATGGATTGGGTCCTCCAACGGCAGCAAGCAACGCGGCTTCACCATCGCAAATCCAGTCGCGCCGTCGCGGTGAATCTGACGCTTCGCGGTAAAGCGGGTCCGCCTCCGTGACCAGTTTCTCCAGAATCGAGCCGTGCCGTTTCCACCCACTTGAGGAAATCCTTCGCGTATTTCCGAAGCGTGGGCGGCTTCCTGTCGAGCGGGTCACTGCCCTTGATCGCGGCAGCGAGTTTAAGAGAGGCAGCCTTCTGCGCTCTCGTTTCGTTGTTCTTCTTGGTCGATCCGCGGTAGCGCTCGCCGCGCACCGTGAAGTCATACCAGTAATACTTCGACTTGTTCTTTCTGAACAGTTTCACGAGATCACCTCCAAGCAGCCCGCACGGAAGTAACTCGTGTGTTCCGCCGAATGGATCCGACCGGAACAACAACATCGTACCGCAACATCGTACTGCAAGTTTCTGTCGATTCCAATCCAGTCAGGGTGCGCCCTTGCTCAATGCTTCAGAAATCTCGCGCCGGCAGAACGCTCGGCGCAGATTGGACCGCCAGATTTTTGATAATCTCCCTTATCGTTCAGTACGTGGGTTGGCAACCATGGCCGATTTCGATGTCCTACTTGATCGGGGCTGCCGCGACCGCGCTGCGCAAGTTGAAAGGCCGCGAGCTAAAGCTGTCCGTATTTTGGAGCTGCTGGCGGATCAGTTCCGGGACTTTCGGGTCCTGGCGCGCAGCTGCGGTAGCCTCCGCATCAACCCATCGCGCATAATTCACAATCTTGGTGCGGTCGAAGCTGAGATGGAGGTTGGCGGAGATGAAAGCGGGGATATAATGCAGTGTCTCTTACGTCGCACGGGACAGGAATTCGATCAGCTCTTCAGCCCGGCCCGGCTTGACCTCGCAGGTGTCGATCCGGGTGAGCTGACTATTGTTGGCAATCAGCTTCGTCATGCCCTCGTCCGCTGCTGCCCGCGCCTTTATGACACGTACGAGGTCGAACTGTGTCGGCGCGGAAGGGCAGCCGGCCTGCGTCGTCTCCTTCATCAATCTTTCGATCGCTGGGTTTTGCCGCATGCGGCGAGTGCGTCGCGGTTTTGCCACCGCCCGTAGCGCACAATCTGCGCCAGGTAGGCGCTCACATGGAAGTTGAAGAAAACAAAACCCGACTGATACCGGGCGACATTCTCGGTCGAACGAATCAGGTATCATCGATGCTATATTTCTGCGGGGGCGCGCTGTACAAGATGGAATTGAGATTGCACTTTCGCCAACCGCTGACGCAACCCGCTTCACGTTTCCGGCGCGAATGTCGCCAACTGCGTAAACTGCTGGCAAGCTCGTCTCAAGCATTTGCGGCGGCCGGCGAAGGGGCCACTTTCGCGGGGTGCTTGCCAGAATAGGATCTAAGTCCCGCCCTGTAAGAATGAAGCCTTGCTGATCCTGGGCGACACAGCCACGCAACCAGTTGCTGCGCGGTGACGCACCCGCCATTACGAAGACGTGCCGGATGTCGCGCGCCATGCTCTCCCCGGACAACCGGTCGAGCCAGGTGACGCGTTCCAGATGGGAATCGCCGTCTAATGACTGAAGCTCGGTGGCAAAGTGCAACTCGATAACCGGTTGCTCCGTAATCCTCTGGATCAGATAGCGCGACATCGTATCTGAAAGCGTCTTTCCGCGAACCAGCATATAGACCTTGTGCGCAGTCTCTGCCAGAAAAACTGCTGCCTGACCTGCCGAATTGCCTCCGCCGATGACGATGGCCTCATCACCCCCGCAAAGTTACGATTCCATGAATGTGGCCGCGTAATAGATCCCCTGCCTTCGAACTGCTGCAGATTGGCGATGTCTGGCTTGTTGTATTGTGCTCCAGCAGCGATGATGATGCTCCGCGCCTGCAGAATGCCGCCATTCTCCAGCGCGAGTTGGTATGGCCTCTGATTTCAGTCGATCTGGACCACACGTTGTCCCACCCACATCTGCGCGCCGAATTTTTCTGCCTGGACAACAGCGCGGCCCGTAAGATCCAGGCCGGAGATGCCCATAGGAAAGCCAATGTAGTTCTCTATCTTTGAGCTGGCGCCCGCTTGTCCACCGGGAAACTCGGCCTCGATCACGACGGCGTCTAAGCCCTCAGAAGCGGCGTAAACCGCCGCCGCCAGTCCGGCCGGACCGGCGCCCACGATGGCCACGTCACGAATGCGAGATTCATTGGCAGTGCCCGCGAATCCCAGACATTCAGCCAACAGCTGCATAGTGGGATTGCGCAGCACAGTCGTTCCGCTGCAAATCACAACGGGGATTTCGTCGATCTTCAGGCTAAAACGATCGAGAAGCTCTTGAGCGGCCGTGTCGGTTTCAAGGTCGACATAGGTGTGCGGATGGCTGTTGCGGGTGAGAAACTCGCGCAAGCGCAGCGTGTTGGCTGAGTGACGCGATCCTATGATAGTCACGTTGCCCAGACCCTCTGTAACAAGCGCGAGGGGTCGCAGGATGAAGGCGCGCATGAAGATATCGCTGAGTTCGGCGTCTTTGGCGATGAGCGAGCGCAAGGCATCTGCGCTAACTTCAAGGAATTTTCCTGGCTCGACCACACGCCCGCGCGATAAAGAGCGGGCTCCGGAAATCAGCCTTCCCATTGGGAGAGAACACCCGGACCAGGCGGCCGTCCCTCGCATTGTAGTCCCGAACAGTCGTTACCGCGTCCGCAGCCCCGAATGGACGCTCGCTGGGGACTGCGATATTGCCGTTGAGCGCGATGGCGAGATCGAGCGGGCTCAGTTCGGGATCGGTAAACGCGATAACAACCGGTCGAGGGAATAGTCGTTCCACCGGTCGAGAGCCAGCAGCGCAGCGTAGACGGCGGCATAGATCAGCTGAACGCCAGCCGTGTTCCAATCCTGTCTCAAGGTAGTTCCGAAGGTAAGGACCAGGATGAGCAGAGAGCCGGCGACAAGCGCAAACCTGGTGCAGAAGCCGAGGAGAAGCAGAAACCCCAGAGTCGCCTCTCCCCGTGGGAGCACGAGTCCGAATACATGGACGCTCCAGGCAGGGAGCGGCGTATTTCGAAACATGGGGACAAGCGAGTCGGCAAACGTCGCAGGCCCCGCGGCGATTCGGGATACGCCATGCATGCAGATGTTGAGCCCAAGCGTGAGCCGAAGCAGCAGGAACGCGAGCGCAGGAACGCGCCGGCGGGATTTTCTCGGAACATTCATGTTCTTTTCGCCGAAGCCGTACGGTTCACCGCTCAACGGGCTCCTCTACATATTGGAGCCGTGGCGAGGCATAAGGTTACAGTATGGCGCGAAGAATCGACTCAGGCTGGGACGGCGTCGCGGCGTGCTGACGAATTCCCGGAAGAGTAGATCTCCGAACCTGATGAGAACTGTGGCTGCATCTGTAACCATTGACGCCCTGGCTGCTCCAATGAGGTGTATTCAAATTCCCGCCAGACCCCCATGCCATGAGCTCTTTAACAGCGACTCCTATCGGGAAATACACCAGGCCGGTAATCGTCACTTGCGGATGTGCGGGGCTTTCTGCGGCTGCGACGCTTTGCTGCTGTCGTCGTTTCTGCCGGCCATGCGGCCTCCACCGGAGATCCAAATTGTGCAGACTGGTTTCTTTTCACCGGATGCCACAATCGCAATGCGCCGGAGGAAGCGGGTGTGAGTATCGCTGATGCCAGCTCTCAAACGCGGGACGAGGCACAGATGATTGCCGCCATTCTGGCGGGCGACAGGGATTTGTACCACCGGCTCATCCAGCCGTACGAACTCAGCGTTTATCGCATGGCGATGTCCTTCGTGAAAAACGAGACCGAGGCGGAGGATGTGGCGCAGGAGGCCTTTCTGAAGGCCCTTCACAATCTGGCGAATTTCCGCGCTGAGTCCAAGTTCAGCACCTGGCTGATCAGCATCACCCTCAACGAAGCACGAAGATGGCTGCGCCGACAGAGAACCGTCCGGATGGAGTCGCTCGACGATCCGCCCGAGGAGGGGGGCAAAGTTTCGCCCGCGCTGCTGCGGGACTGGCGGGAGATTCCCTCCGAATCTCTGGAGCGGAAGGAAGTGAGAGCCCTGCTGCAGGAAGCGATTGGACACCTCTCGCTGATCTACCGGGAAGTGCTGGTGTTGCGCGACATCGAGGAGCTAAGCATTGAGGAGACGGCCGGCGCGCTGGCCATCAGTATCTCTTCGGTGAAGGTGCGGCTGCATCGGGCTCGTATCATGCTGCAAAAGGAGCTTGCGCCTAAACTGAAACAGAGGATTCCGAACAAAAGGAGGTGGCTCTCGTGGCGCTAGAATGCAAACACGTCTGGGACTACATCTCCGAATTTCTCGACGACTCGCTGCCTGCGGCAACAAGAGAGCTGGTGCAGAAACACCTGGAGACCTGTGAAATCTGCTCCGCCATTCTCGACTCGACGCGTAACATTCTCATCCTGACTGCAGATGATCGTGTCTTCGAACTGCCTGCCGGCTATAGCCAACGCCTGCATGCGCGGCTGGAGCGGGAGATCCACGGCGCGAACAGCCGCCCAGAGAAGCCCATCCAAAATCGGGACATCCTGGATCAGGATTAGATTGTGCCGTGGAGATAAATGTGGAATCCCCATTCCACTGCAACCAGCAGCAGCGTCAGAACCGCCAGGCCGACCTGCCATGACTCCGAGCGCAACTGCTTCTTGGTGGCGGGTTTCATTCTCCACTGAGACGCAGGCCGTGCGCGCAGCCTGCGAATTCGCCGGACGGCAATCAGATTCACGACGGAGCCGGCGATAGCGAGGATTTCCATGGGGATGCGAAGCGCCGCGAAATGCAGGGCAGCGAGGAAATTGAGTCCCGTTGCTGCCGCCGCAAGCGCGCCCACGCCGATCAACAGACGCAAACCGCTGATGGCGACAAATGCGGTACACGCGCTCTGCAGCAGGACAAAAAACAAACTGGTGAGGCCAACCGCGAGGCCGCGGCCCTCATGGCGCTTCGGCTCTGCCAGGTTAGCTTCCAGCTCTGGTTCGGGCATCGCGTCCTCAGTGTATCGAAATGCCCCCGGACGGACCAACCCAATCGCACGCCATATTGAAAGCGCCTGGTTAAGCGAAGAAAGCCGGAGCGTCCGAGACAGAACGCCCCAGCTCACCGTTAGTACGCGGCGATGCCGTTGATGCCGGCGGACGCGGGCAGGCCATCCTGCTGCCCAACGTTCACCAGGCTCCCATCCTGCTGAACGACAAACATGCCGATGGTGCCGGTAGCGCCATTCAGGGTATATAGATAGCGGCCGTCAGAGCTGGCTGCGATGTCTAAGTTGGCGCTGCCCGCGGGATTCTGGCCAACCACCGGGTCGCCCATGGGAGTGAGTTTGCCGTTAGGTCCGATGTTGAACCCCGAGATTGTCGAATTGCCGGGGTTCGATGTATACACCGAGCGGCCAAACCGGCCGATCACGTCCCAGCAGGTTGCCTCGCCGCCTGTGGGAAGAGCGTTCGTGACGACACGGAGCGATCCGTTCTGGTCCAGCTGATACGACGAAATCGTGGACGAAACCGTTTGGTTGTCTTCCACGTTGCCCACAAGCAGGGCTCCGTCGGGAGCAAACACCGCAGCGAAGGGGACCACGCCGGCGCTGTCGTTAACCACTGGATTCGAGAGGGTCCCGTTCGGAAAAATGTGGAACACGTCGATTTTGTTGGCCGCAGACTCAATGACAACCAGAAACTGTCCGTCGGGATTCAGAACAACATCGGTCGGCGCAGTGGCTGACCCGCTGAGGTAGTGCGTCGAGTTCGGGATGGGGAGCAGATGGCCGTTGCCGAGGAGGTGGAAGCCGGTGACGCTGGCATTGCCTCCGGCATTGAGGACATAAACCAGATCCCTGACCTGAGTCACCGAGGTCGGCATGCTGCCGCCGGTAGAGACAGTATCGAGCAGGGTGAGCTGGGCGCCACGCACGGCGAACGTGGAGACAGTTCCGCTGCCGGCATTTACGGCGAAGAGCAAGCTGTGGTCCGCGCTCAGCGTGAGCGAACCCTGCGAGCCCAGTGGATCGACAGTGCCACCGCTGCCATTGCCGCCGGTGCTGAATGCCCCGGCAGACTCCAGCGAGCCGTCTTCAAGACGGAGGTATGCGTCGATCTGGTTGTTGGAAGCGGCATTCGTCATGGCGAAGACAGCGCCGCCGCGCTCGTCCTGCGCAGCGGCGCGGTGCGGCGCCAACACCAGAACAGCGGCTGCGGCGAGGGACAATACATATGCGAGTCTCATGCTCTTCATCACAGTTCAACTCCAATGATTGAAATTAGGCCAGGAGTGCACACCTCGCGCACAGAAGGCCGGGTGCTGAATGAGAGCCGCATGGGTGCGAAAAGTTACAGGAAAGGCGCGGCGTGGCGCCCGGAAGAAATCATGCGACGCACCGAAGCCACCTCCTCGGGTGGCCGGCTGCCAGGACGGCGAAACAAATCGCGAATACCGACCAATTGAGCGAGGCTCCCCAGTACATCCAGAAGGCTGCGTGCGGGCCGGGGTAGCCACCCGAGAGCCACATGGTCAGCATGAGTGTGCAACCGAAGAGGCTAACCACGCGAGAGAGCAGGCCGATCAGCAACGATATGCCGATCAGGAATTCGCCGTAGCCTGCGGCAAGAGCCATGGCGGTGGCTGCGCCGGCCAGAATCCAACGCAGAACCGGAACCATGAACTCGTGTTAGATTTGCGTCGAAGCATCGAGAAGGCTTGATATCGTGGGCTGGACCCACCTGGACCTCAGCCACGACAACAACGTCAGCCTCGGAGCGCGTCCCTCAGATGAAGGTCACGGACTCTTCAGACGGCTTTTTCGAAATGTCCGGCACACAGGCCTCTCCGTCCGGATAGCCGACGACGAGAATGAGAAAGGGCTTCTCCTGCACGGGACGCCCGAGGATTTGATTCAGGAATCCCATCGGACTCGGGGTATGCGTAAGCGCGGCCAGACCCGCCATATGAATCGCCGAGATGAGCATGCCCGTGGCAATGCCAACCGACTCTGTCACGTAGTAGTTCTTCATCTTGCGCCCATCCGCCAGAATTTCGTAATGTTGCGCAAAGATCACGATCAGGTAAGGGGCAGTTTCCAGATACGGCTTGCTTTCGTCTGTCCCCAGCGGAGCGAGAGCCTCGAGCCACTCTTTGGGAGCACGTCCATGGTAGAAACGGCGTTCCTCTTCTTCTGCAGCAGCACGAATCTTCGCCTTTACCTCCGCATTGCTGACGACTACGAAATGCCAGGGCTGCTTATTGGCGCCGCTCGGAGCGCTTCGCGCAACGTGCAAACAATCCTCGATCACCTCCCGCGGAACGGGACGTGAAGAGAACTGCCGTACTGTGCGGCGCCCGAGCATTTCATCGCGAAATGACTCTGCTCGCCTCACCATTTCCTGGGCAGGAAATTCACGGTACGTGGTAAGAGGAACGAAAACTGGGACGGACATTGACGCCTCCTCGCGGAGTGATTGTATAGAATCGCAGCCATGAACGGGAAACGCGAATTGCTGCGCCACACGGTGGCTACAGTGGCATACCGCGCAGTGCGGGCCCTTGAGGGCGCGCCGGAGGGATTTGGCGGATTTGCCGATTGCGGACGGACCCCGGCACAGATTCTCGCGCACATGGGCGATCTATTCGACTGGGCGCTGAGCATGGCGAAGGGCGAGGAGCGCTGGCGCAATTCTGCTCCGCTATCATGGGTTGAAGAGGAGCAGCGCTTCTTTGCGGCGCTGGAGGCGTTTGACCGCCAGCTCGCTTTGCCGCAGCCGATCCACGTGAGCGAGGAGACGCTGTTTCAGGGGCCCGTAGCGGACGCCCTGACACATGTGGGGCAACTCGCAATGTTGCGCCGGCTGGCGGGTAACCCGGCTTGGAGCGAAAACTATTCTGTGGCCAAGATTACTGCCGGCTGCGCGGGCGCGGATCAGGCCGCCGCAGTCAAGCGATTCCGATAGCGCACATCGAGGCTGGTTAGCGACCTTGCCTATTTCTTTCCGGCCGAAGGCTGTGCGCAATGGCGGGAGTGCTGTGGTGTCGTGGTCATATCTGCCCGGCATTTTAGACACTCAGATCTGAGCCATTCCGCCATCGACACATATCTCGCTGCCGTTCACGAAGGTCGAGTCATCGGAGGCGAGAAACAGCGCCACCGTTGCGATTTCTTCAGCGCGTCCCAGTTCCTTGCGAGGGATTCCCGACCGGAAATATTCCTTTGCCTCTTCGGGAAGATTTGCCATAGCATTGGTAGCGATCGGCCCTGGGCTGAGTACGTTCACACGAATTCTGCGCTCTGCAAGCTCGACCGCCCATGATCGCGCAAACGAACGCAACGCGGCCTTGCTTCCCGCATAAACGCCCAGCCCCGGCATCCCCTTGAGGTGAGCGATCGACCCGTTCATGATGACCGAACCGCCATCGCGCATCATGGGCAGCGCCTTCTGGACGGTAAAGAGTGTGCCGCGAGTATTCAGAGAAAAAATGGCGTCGAACTGCTCTTCGGTGATCGCCCCGAGCGGAGCGCGGCCGCCTTGACCGGCGCTGGCAAACACTACATCGATATGGCCCTTCTCCCGCTTGACCGTTTCGTAGAGCCGGTCGAGATCATCCAGCTTCGCCGAATCGGCCTGCACTCCGGTTACATTACGCCCAATCGCCTTGACCGCGTCGTCCAGATTCTCTTGCCTCCGCCCCGTGATGAAGACATGCGCGCCCTCTTCGACAAACAGCTTTGCCGTGGCCATTGCCATTCCGGAGGTTGCTCCGGTGATCACCGCTACTTTTCTGTCCAACTTACCCATGACTACTCTCCTTCTTGCTCGCTTAGGAGGTGTTGAATGCTGATTTGCTTATCGATCGAGTGGTCAGTTCGAATGTAGGTCATGCATGCAATAATCTGGCTCGTTGCTTTCAGCGAAGGGCGCGCCGCTAGTAGCGAGGTCGCCCTTCTGCGTCATTAGAGGTTTCAATCGCATTTTGGTTACAGCGCATGCCAAACCCAGGCGTGTATTCACTGGACCGGCCTATGGAACCTAGCGTGCAAAAATGCTGTAACCTTTCGCTGCGTCCACGGATCACACGGGCATCCCATACCAGGAGTGTCTCTGCATGGAAGCGCCACGTTTCAGATCTCACAAGATCGATTGGCTCGCCAGACTTCAACTCAGTAAAAAGGCACGATTTGTTCTCGCCGCTATTTGTGCGTTATCCGTGGGAGTGCCCGCGTTCGCGGAAACTCCCGCAGTAGGCGCGAAAGCACCAGACTTCACACTATCGACGCCGACAGGCAGATCCGTCCGGATGTCGCGGGTGCAGCGGGGACACGCCCTGGTTCTCGTTGTATTGAGGGGATTCCCCGGCTATCAATGCCCCTACTGCGTGCGGCAGGTCCATGACTTCATTGACCATGCCTCGGATTTCAGGGCGAAGAATACCAGGATTCTTCTTGTCTACCCGGGACCTTCGGCCAATCTCGAACAGCATGCGAAGGAATTCCTGGCGAAGCAGGCGGAGTTGCCATCGAACGTTGTTCTCGTGACGGATCCGGATTATACGGTAACCAATCTGTACGGACTACGCTGGGACGCCCCCCACGAGACAGCGTATCCGTCGACGTTCATCCTCGACAGAAATGGGGTTATCGTTTTCGAGAAAATCAGCCACACGCACGGCGATCGGTTGTCTGCGCAGGACGCGCTGGAGCGCCTCTCGTCCCATTAGCTGCTTATTCGGCTGCGATGAGTTGGCGCCAATCGCGGCCTTGTTTTTCCCGGAGACAATTAAAGCGGTCGAGCAGCAACTTCTTGGCAGGCATTACGTCCTGCTGCGCGCCAACCGGACTCGATATGACCCTGAGATCACTGCCGCTCTGCGCCGGGTTGGCCGAAGCGGTGTGCCAAACTACGTCGTGTTTTTGGGGACAGGAGGCAGTTCGCCCAACGTGTTGCCCGAGTTACTGACGCGCGGCGTAGCGCTTAACGTGATTTGGCAAACAGGATCGCAGCGGGATAATGGAAGGGCGCAGTTCCATCCGATCTGGGGGTAGGGAGTTGAACATGGCGCAGGAACAGGAAATCGCGGATCTCGCCGGCGTTATTCGATTTGTGCTGGAGATCGACAAACTCAAAGGCGTCGTACGAAAGGTGCGGCCAGTCGGCGAAGCTCGTTACGAGAATACCGCCGAGCATAGCTGGCAGATTGCCTTGTTTGCCCTGTCCCTCGCACAGACTCTCAAGCCGCCCATCGACGTGAGCCGAACCGTGGCCATGCTGCTCATGCATGACATTGGCGAAATCGATGCGGGGGACAAGTTTGTATTTGCGCAGGACGGATGGGAGGAGCGAAAGGCCGCCGAGCTCAGAGCGGTCGAGCGGATCACCGGCCTCGCTCCGGAGGAGACCGCTCGGTTCCTGCTCGGTTTATGGAAGGAGTTCGACGCCGGAGAAACTCCCGAGGCCCGCTTTGCCAAAGCGATTGATCGCTGCATGCCGGTCCTGCTGAATCTAAGCAATGAAGGCGGAAGCTGGATCGAGAATGGAGTCTCTTACGAGCGAGTCATCGGACGCGTTGGGCCTGAAGTTGAGAGCGGGTGCCCTGAACTGTGGAACAATCTGAGGCAACGACTGGAGGAGGCGCGGCGCAAAGGATGTTTTGCGCCGTCGATATAGCGATCCCCCAAAGGCAGTCCGGCGTCTAAATTTATCGTTAGTCTTTGAAAAGATGTGCGGCATGGGTGATCGCCGCTCCCGCTCTCATTGCCGCGGCAACAGTCGCCGTTTCAGCAAGCATCTTGTCTGTCGCACCTGCCTCGCGGGCAGCCTTCACGTGCAATTCGATGCAGTAAGGGCACTGGGTCGTCAGGGCGACGGCCACCGCCATCAGTTGCTTGTGGAGAGCGTCGATTGCTCCCGGAACAAATGTTGCTTTATCGAAGGCCCAGAAAGCCTTCATCGCTTCGGCGTTGTTTTCATCCAGGCGCTTTAGTTTGCCAAGATTCTTCATGTCATACATCGCGTTTTCTCCTGTCTTGTTTAGTGAGTCGGCTCACCCTCGCAGGGCAGATCGGCTCTGCAGGGAGGGTAAGCGCCCGAAAGGGTGACTGCCAGTAGTCCCTCCCTCAACGCCTATCAACACTCACTGTGGGGCGGTTCAGTTCTTCTCGGCCACGATGTCAACCATCTGCACCTGGGGATGCGTGATGAATAGCTCTTCGGCGCGGGCGAAGAGCGCCTTGGCGATCTCACCGTTGACGTGAGCGCTTCGCCCCTCCTCGTTCCTGAAAGTATCGAAGATGCCAAACGTCGCGGGACCAATCTTGAAGGCGAACCACGCAGTGGTACCCACCTCTGCGGCGACCAGCGGGGTGGCCTGGCTCAGGAACTCCTCAACTTCCCGTTCTTTTCCAGGCCGAGCCTGCAGCGTTACCAGAATTCTAACTTCATTCATCTCATTCTCTCCTTCGTGCATATTTACGCCGGGTTGCGTTCGGCAACGCCTGAAAACTCCGTGGTCTGCGCCCAGAAGCCGGCCGGCTACATCTATTGATTCTGTTGCCGTGCTGACTATGGCGTGGTCGGGCCAGCCTTCGGCCCAACAATTGGAGTGATTTGGCCCCGGAAGGTTACAGGCTTCAGCAGGGCCGCTCGATCCAGGTCAAGACGAATGAGGAATTTAACAGATCGAATCAGCCTTCTCTTTATTCGCTCGACATCGGCGTTTCCGCTCCCGATCAGCTCAGACCTGCGCAAATCCAAATCGCGCCCGACAGGCGCTTGGGCCTATTCTATGGAGAGGATTTTGCCGTAGCCAGGATTTAGCCGCGCAGCTTGCTCCTTTATTTTCAGCGGCTTATGCTCGGCGAGGGCATGTTGCTGTTCCGGAATCAAGAAATGGAATAAATGTACCTCGTTTCGCCACTTCATTTAAGAGCGGTTTCTGGAGATCAACGGCATCGGTGCAGGTCAGCGACCAAAACTTCGATGATTGGGTAGGGCAGTACCACCGGCTCCTCTATGGGATCGCCTACTGGTGGACCGGCTCGCGAACGGATGCGGAAGAACTGACGCAGGAAGCGTTCTTCCAGGCCTATCGGTCGCGGTCCAGCCTGCGCGATATAGAGGCGGTGAAGGGTTGGCTGGTTGGGATACTCAGACATTGCTATGCCCAGATGAGCCGTAAGGGACACCGCAACGTGGAAGTCTCTCTCGACGAGATGATGGATGAATTCGGAGACTTGAGTCAGGCCAGCATCAATGCTCCCGATGTGAGTCAAGCCCTCGCCCTTCATCAATCTCTGGACCGCCTGGATGAGCGGCATCGGCTGCCGGTAGTCCTCTTTTATTTTCAGGACCTCTCCTATCGAGAGATCGCTGAAGCTCTGGAGCTACCGCTGGGAACGGTGATGTCCCGTCTATCCCGAGCGAGGGAAATGCTGCACAACAGCCTAAGCGCGCGGCACAAGTTGGAAATCGTGAAGAAGGTGAAGCGATCATGAGTTGCGAATTGTACAAGTCGGAGATATACGCCTGGAGGCCCGGCAGCGATGCTGCCAGTTTTCGGCCTTTGTTCGATCACCTGGCGTCTTGTTCTGAATGTGCGCGGCTCTTTGAGGAATTGGGTACAACCGATGAGGGGCTCCAACGCACTTTTCAAGGCTTTCCCGAAAGCCCGTATCTCGAAAATCGAGTTCTCACAGGCTTGGCTCATCAGCGTGCGCAGAAGACAGCGCGCAGATCGAGATGGAAATCCTGGATGTTCGTGCCCGTGCTTGCCGCTCTTCTGCTTGTATTTCTTTGGGGCATCATGCCGCAATTACAGCAGGCCCGGCTGAACAGAGAAGTGGCAATGCTTCTGAGCAAGCCTCCTGCGCTCCAGATCGCCACGACGGATCGCAATCAACTCCTTGCATGGAGCGCGGCCAGACTGGAGAGTTCGTCTAGCTTGCCTGCTGACTTAAGCAAGGTCGAATTCCGTGGCGCGGCTGTCGTTAACATAGCCAACCACAAGGCCGTATTTCTAAAAATGAAAAATGAGCAGCGTGCAAGCCTTCTGATCGTCGATGCCCGTTTAACGCAACAGAATGGATTCCATGCGATGCACGAGAACGCAGGCAATGCGAGCCTTTGGTCGGATGGAAGGCAGACCTATGTTCTGTTGTTCAACGGTAGCGACCAGGAAATGCAAGCCTACATGGTGAAGATGGGCATCGTCGCGTAGTCTCTGCGCCGCTCCGATTTGTGAAGTTGACGTAATCGCAGCCCTTCAGGAAGTATGGGCTGGGCCTCCCTGAGAAGATCGGGACAGAACCTCCAAGAAAAATTCGCGCCCGTACGGAATAATCCAAGCCTTCCCCGCCACTTCATTATTGAGAGCCGAATCCGCAAGGTTTCAGGCAACTCAACATCACGCAGGAGAAGGCCATCTTCATGAAGCATCCGCTATTACGCCTCCTATTCGTCTCGTTGCTTGCAGCACCGGTTGCCCCGAGGACACTCCGGGCTCAGGTCAAAGCCGCCCCGCCAATCTCCGGAGTCAAGGGGAAACTGCAGGCAGTCACCTATAACTCGCTTGAAATCCTGTCACCTTCGGGCCTGGTGCACGTGAAGATCGAACGGCCTCTCACTACATATAGACAAATACCTTCGAATCTCAGCCAGGTTACGCCCAAATCTTTCGTCGGGGTCGCGTCGGTAAAGCAGGCCAACGGAGTAGAGGTAGCGACACAGATCAAAATATTCCCAGCGGAACTGCGCGGAGCCGGCGAGGGCAGCAACATGATGGGAGGGCCCATGCAAAATGCCAGCCACAGCAGAATGACCAATGGTTCCGTCTCTCGCCCTGCGGTATCGCATTCACGCATGACGAATGGCACCGTGCAGGAGGGTAGCGGCACGACGCTGGTTGTGCATTACCAGAACGGCGCTCAGACAGTCTTCGTACCTCGGAATGTTCCAGTGACGGAAGTCGCGCGGGGAAAGGTGACATTGGTCCCGGGCGACACGGTTTACGCGGCAACTACGAAGCAGCAAAACGGATTGCTTACGACGAACAAGGTCTTCGTCATTGCTCAAGTGGCTACCCAGAACACCATGCGGTAACCGTGGAGACCTCATCCATGCCCGAAGCCCTGCAACTCGACGCTGAAGCGATCGCTACAAGCACGCCGGAGGACCAGCCGCGCGTGCGTGTAGGTCGCAAACATCACCTGCTGGTGCGATGGAGCCATTGGCTGAACGTGCCAATCCTCCTGGGCCTCATCCTGAGCGGCATGGCCATTTACTGGGCTTCGCCGGTTTACCAGCACAAACCCGATCCGCAGACCGGAAATTTCGACTACATGGCGGATATTGGCATCTGGATATGCGCCCATGTGCCCGGCCTGCATCACTACACCAGCCCCCCGGACTGGATTTACAACCACATGAGCCTCGGTCCGGGGATGCTCGCTGCGGCCCTGCGGCTTCATTGGTTGTGCGCCTATCTCTTCATGCTTAACGGGCTGGTATACGTGGCCGGGCTGGCGCTGGGAGGAGGGTGGCGTTCTTTGTTGCCGCGCCGCACGGATGTGGTCGATGCAATGAAGATGCTTCGGTACTACGTGGGTCTGCCATTCGCATGGCTAACCCGCCGTACCTGGCTGCATCCACGCTTCACCACAAAGTACAACGCTCTTCAGCGCGCCGCTTATTTTTCTGTTCCGTTGGCCGGGTTCCTTTCCGTCGCCACCGGCTGGGCAATTCACAAGCCGATGCAGCTGTCCTGGCTGGCTGCGATCTTTGGTGGCTTTGACACGGCGCGCATCTGGCACTTCTGGTTGATGTGGATCTTCATCCTCTTTGTCGTGCCGCATGTGGTCCTGGTTTTCGCTGATGGCTGGGATACGCTGCGCAGCATGATCGTAGGTTGGTCTGCGAGAACAGAAAGATCGGAGGGCGTTGAAAGTGAACCCTGAAGAGAGTTACGAACCGGCAGAGCCACGCGGACCCTCCACCGCGGCGAAGGCGGAGCGAGAGATGCCAGAGTCCGGCGCCGCAGAAGAAACGCCTTTGCCCTTGCCGCAAGTCGAGCCTTCCGAATCTACAGTGGCCTTGGAGCCTCAAACACAGACCGGTCACGAAGAGGAAGAACCAATCGCGCTGCCACAAGGCAATGATCCCGAAACTGTCGGAATTGAACAGCAGCAGATGGGCCCTGACGAATTGCCGTTGTCCTCTGTTGTTCGCGAATCGGAATCTGTTGGATCAACTCCACCCATCGTTGCGGAGCCTGCCCCAGCCCCGAAGGCTAAAGGCTTCTTCCGGGAACAGCCTCCGCAGATGATAGAAGTGGCTCCTCATGTTCTGCGTCATTGGACGCGGCGCGACGTTTTGCTCTTTGGGGCAGGAGCGGTTGCTGCTCTGGTTGGAGGCGGCTCTTTGCTGCCGCAGGCTACCTTGGAACGTCTTGGATTGGCGCATGGAACTAAGCCCTGGCCCGGGAAAGAGTGGCTTTTGAATAAAGCCCTGCGCATCGACGACGATGTTGCAGAGGCGCTCTTTTCGAAGAATCGCCTGGTACCCACTTACACAAAATCGCAAATCACGCCGCTCAGGAACAATTACAACGGCGCGACTCCGGACCCCGGCTATATCCCGGACTGGCATTTGACTCTCAGCGGGCTTGCATCTGGATTGAGCGTTTCGCTCAATATACGCAACCTTCTTACGCGCTTCCAGATGCATGAGCAGATAACGCGATTGGTATGCGTTGAAGGGTGGAGCGCCATCGCATGGTGGGCCGGTCTAAGATTTGACGACCTGCTGCGCGCTTATCCGCCCATGTCGCAAGCGAAATGGGCCAGGGTGGAGTCATCGGTCAATCTCGATCCGTGGGGGAACCCCGATCCGTATTTTGTTTCGCTGGATATTCCGACGGCTCGTCATCCGCAGACGCTGCTCGCAACCCACTTCAATGGAAAGCCTCTTACGGTAGACCATGGCGCTCCGCTGCGCTTACTCGTTCCCGTGAAGCTCGGACTGAAGAACGTGAAAGCCATCACTCGGATCACCTACATGGAGAAAGAGCCAAAAGACTACTGGGCAGAACGTGGATATTCGAATTATGACGGGATATAGGCTGCGAAAGTAGGCAGGTTGACGGGACTATCTCGGAAGCGCTTTCGGGCGGCCGTTTCCGCCCGAGGAAGGTCAGAAATTTTGTATGCTTGCTAAACCTATCCAAATATATTTGAAATTCCTCGAGCGATGAGCTGGGTGGGATAGCCGAGGATGGTGGTCATCCGGCCGGACGCGCGGTCGGTATAGATGAAGGCAGGACCGTCAATGCGATATTGGCCCTTCCATTTAATGGCGAAACTGGCGTCCGTCTCTTCCAGGTGGGTCGGATCCGGATCGCCGTCGCGGGCCAGGCGCAGGGCCAGTTGATCGCTGACATCGAGCAGCCAGGCATCGCCGGTTTCGCTGGAAAACAGGAGCAGCTGACCGAAGCTGACCACGCGGCTGTCGTGATCAAAAGCCTTGTCCTGGAGGTAGCGAACTGCGTCGGCAAGGCGGAAGCTATTGCCCTCCACCCATCGCCGCCCCGCTCCACGCTTGATGGTTCTGCGGCCCATGTTGCTCTCCGTGGCGAGTATAGTGCGAGGACATGGAAGTGTTCACTCGCTTGTTTGGCGACCTGTTGGCCTTTGTCTATGACTGCTTCGATCGTATCGTCATTCACGGCTACTTGAGCGGTCTGTGCCGGCCAGAACAGGTGATCTATTTCTTCCGTCAGGTTCTGGGTCTGCCGGTGGTAAGCAAGGAGGTGCTCAGTCGGCGCACCGAGGATTACCGCAACTGGGTGGGGGCCTATGCCGACAACCATCGGACTCCGATGGAGTGGGCCGAGAAGGACGTACGCAAAGAAGATCACGTCTTGCCCGCGTTGCGCCGTATAGAGAAACGCCATGCCTTTGGCGTCTATTTCATCTTCAAGAGCATGGAGCAGGGCCGCACCTTCCGCATCAGTGTTCCGAAATTCTCCAGCTCCGACCCCAACTATCGCATCCTGGCGCCGCAGCGCAGCCGCTTTACCCACTACTATTTCTACATCCGGGATGAAGTTCTCGGGCCGATGGTATTGCGCGTGGCCTCGTTCTTTCCCTTTCAAACCACCTATTGGTTGAACGGCCACTCCTTCATCGAACAGGAGCTGAAACGAAATCGTATCGGCTTTGAGAAGAACGATAACGCCTTCCTGGGGGTGGACGACGTGGCGGCCTTACAAGCCGCCGCTGATCGGCTCAGCCCGGCCATTATCCGCCAGCAGCTCGATTACTGGACGCTGATCCTGGGTCCCAAGTTCTCCCGCAAAGAGCGCGGCCAGATCAACCTCAAGCGCTTCTACGCCATCGCCCAGATCGAATACTGCCGCAATTTCATCTTACGGCGTCATTTCCCCATCCACAAGATATTCGAGCGCAGTTGCGAAATCGGTCTGTGGCGGCTGACCGCTAACCGCATCAGCGAAGTCTTCGGCGTGCGGCTCAACAAACGCTTGCGGGGCAAGCTGGCCACCGTTCTGGACCAGATCGAGCACGGCTACCATGTGCTGCGCGTCTACTGGAAGAACGCCTTTCTCAAACGGTATGAGAAATTCATGCGCTTCCTGCGCAACGAGCTTTGTTCCAACAATCTACACGACTTCGGCCTCAAGAAGGGACTGGATCATCTGGAAGCGGTACGAACCAGGTTCCGCGCCATCACCGACCGCTTCGCCAGCTTCTAGGCCCAGAGCCTCAATGTCCACGTCGATTTCCCCCTGCTCCAACGACTCGCCCTACCCATCACGGCCGGATCGGTGCGCCACGCCGGAATCAAAATCCACGACACCCGCGTGATTCGCTTATTCGAGGTGTTGCTCCATGGAACTCATACCGTAGGCGGATCCACCAGCCGCCAGCTGCATCAGGCGCTGCTGACCAGCTTTCGACTCTCTCCCCATGCCTATGGGCTCAACCAGCTTCGCTACGATCTGGGCAAGCTCAAGGGCCATGGCCTACTGGATCGCGATGGCAACCGCTATGCCTACCGGCTTACCACCAAGGGCGTTCAGGTCGCCCTGTTGTTCCTGCTTTTTAATAAACGCCTCTGTGGTCCCTTGGCCAACAGTCGATTTCACCACCAGCCCTATCCAGCTCATCGCCCTTCATGCAAACTAGAAGCCGCTTACCACAAAGCCGACAAGGCCATTCAGAACATCGTCGATCTATTAGCTGCCGCCTGAGTTACACAACGTTACACAGTATCAATGTTGAAGTATCCTGATTTACGTTTTGCGAGCCAAGAATCGAGCGATTTACAACGGAAGTCGGCCAGTGTTTACGAATGCACCCGATTCACTTAGCCGAGAGAGAGGCTTCTCGGTCAGGGCCGAGCAAGCTTTCGGGGACTTTCCGACCCAAGTGAATGATAAAGGGAGCCTCTGATTAAGTCCCGGAGCCGCGTCATTCCCGTCTAACGAAGTAGGTGGGACGAGCACGCGATGCGCCAGATAACCTTTGCCAGTCAGCCGAGCTTTGAGAAGTACGGACGGGTCAGCCGCCGGGAGCAATTCCTCAACACCATGGAGGCCGTGGTTCCGTGGGCGAAGTTAGCGAGGTTCTGCACAAAGGATTCCGGCGGCAGCGGCAATTCCTTTTATGACTTTTCGTCTTTCCATACTTGGCAAGAGACTCCCATCCTGGTCGGCGCGAGCGGCCGAACAAGTAACTCCCACGCCAGTGATACATCCTTGCGAAATCCCTACTACGAATGCAGGAATCGCCTGGACTTCACATGTCGGCGGTTCGGCTGAAGTTTGTCGGGTGAGATGGTATCGGACTAGCGGCAGCATGTCAATCGAACGAGCGTATTCAACGAGCAATAGTCCCTTATTTATGCATTTATTGTGATCGATTTATCGATCATGATCGATTCCAACACTCTTGCAGCGAGAGAGCGGGTCAAAAGCATGCCTTTTGACTTAGGCGGAAGTGACTTAAGTTATTTATTTTAAACATAATATTGTCGCATCTAGTTGCGATTGCAGCGTATCGCCTCCTGTGCCGAATTCCAGGACCAGCAGTATCAATTGCAGACTTCGCGTCGTTTATTGCGATTGTAAACGTCATTAACGACCATATTTTATGATTGACAGCGCAGTTTCGCTCGCGTATGATCCCCGCCAATAAGGAAATGCGTTGTCCCCGAGTTAGCAGGTCAGGCCGCAAAACCCGTATGGGTGGCGGTAATCAATCACAAAGCCCGGATCGACCGATCCGGCGAGTGGGAACGAATTTGGCGGAGGATGGAGATGCTGAAGAAATTGTGGCTAATGATTGTGCTTGCCGGGTGCTTTGCAGCCGGCTTGCGGGCGCAGACCACCAACGGCCTCATCACAGGCGTGGTGGCCGACTCGAGCGGAGCCGTCGTTCCGGCCGCGCAAGTTAAGGTTGTTAGCCAGGGCACGGGCCTGGAAAGAACCGCCGTTTCCGATGCGAACGGTTTGTACATCGTTCCGCAATTGGCTCCGGGTGTCTACACACTTACGGTCGAGAAGGGAGGCTTCGCTTCGGTCCAACAGCAAAACATACAACTCCTCGTCAATCAGAGTTTGACGATCGACGTCAAGCTCTCGGTAGCTTCAACCGCTCAAACTATCGAAGTCACCACGGCGCCTCCGATGCTGAACACCACATCTTCAACGCTAAGCGACGTTATCGAGCACCAGGAAACAGTCGATTTGCCGTTGAACGGCCGCGAGTTCACGCAGCTTGCGCTTTTGACGCCAGGCGCCGCGCCGCAAGAAGGCGGCCAGCAATCAGGATTCACCGTTGCGCTCGGATCAGGGGGCATTTCTCCGTCAATCAGCGGGCAAAGAGCCGACCAAAACAACTTCACGATTGATGGCGTTCTGAACAACGATATTTACACCAATGTATGGTCGATTTCACCGCCGCCCGATGCCATTGAGGAATTCAACGTACAATCACACATTACGGATGCACAGTTCGCCATCTCATCAGGCGCGAACATCAACCTTGTCACCCGGTCCGGAACCAACCAGTTTCACGGTTCCCTATGGGAGTTTCTTCGCAACGACGATTTGGATGCGCAGACATATCCGGATACAAGTCGGTTGACCTATAGACAAAACCAGTATGGCGCTTACCTCGGCGGTCCGATCATCAAGAAGAACACGTGGATTTCTGGCTATTGGGAGGGATATCGTTATTCCCGAGCCGGAACCCAACTTGGCTCCACGCTTACCGCGAACGAAATCGCAGGCAATTTCTCTGGTGAGGAAGGAACCACCAAGATCGGAACGGATTGCAACGGGAATCCGGAATATGCCAACGAAATATACGACCCAACGACAAGTGTGCCGGACCCGTGTAATCCAGGAGAGTATCTGCGAACCGCTTTCGCTAATAACACGATCCCAAGCGGCCGTCTCAATGCTGCGTCGCAAGCTTTCGCTGCGGCATTCTATCCCAAGCCCAACCTGGACGTTGCAGAAGGGGTCCTGCCCAATTTTGAATCGACGGTTCCGACGACGATTAAGAGCGACATCTTCGGTGTTCGACTGGATCACCAGTTTACCGTCAACGATAATGCGTTCGCACGTTTTAATCGTTCCAATCAAAATGAGGCAGAACCGGCCGTCTTCAACACCTTGGCCACGGTGATTCATAACTATGCTCAGGTTGGCGCCCTTGGTTACACCCATACGTTCAATGCGAAAACCATCCTTAACTTCCGTTATGGATACAGCTGGCAAAACAACTTCGACAATACCGGAACATCGAATCCGGCTTTGTTGACGGCTATGGGGGTGAACACCCAAATGCCCGAACATGCCGGCTTAGCGTTACCTCCCAATGTGGGCGTGGGCAATGGCTACAATGGCATTGGGACTTTTGCGATCCCGCTTGGTCCGATACAGACCATGGACTATCACTTGGATCTCTCTAAGGTGATGGGCAACCACACGCTCGGCGTAGGCGCGATGTATTACCACATCCGGTCTTACGACGACGGCTGGGGCATATCGGCGTCATTCTCGCCTGCCGGCACCGCTCAAGATGGAGTCACCGCAAACAACACCGGGTTCGGTCCCGCCAGCTTCATGCTGGGCACACTCGATGGTTATAGCCCGTGGGTAGGTTCCACCGCGGCAGATCAGACCTCGAACTGGTACGGGTGGTACGCGCAAGATCAGTGGCAAATGAACCGCGATCTGGTGCTCACTGTCGGCATTCGCTGGGACTTTGTCTCTCCAGCTAATTATCATCGCATCGAATCAGGGCTCGATATGGAGACCGGGCAGGTGTGCATTACTGGGGCCGTGCCTCCGCAGTTTCCCAAGGCAACTTGTCCGAGCGGCTATTTTTACAGCCAGTACAACGGCTGGGAGCCTCGATTTGGCCTAACTTACAGGGCAGCGAATCGCACGGTGGTTCATACCGCATTCGCCATTCTCGACGATCACAACAACACGCTGATCCAGGAGAATCAAAACATCCGACTCTCATGGCCGGGTTCGGCGGAGCCAAGTCTTAGCAGCTTAGATCTTGGTGCGCCGTCAGGCGCATACTTTACCGGCGCGGCCGACACCGGGTCACCTACCACAGCCTATTGGAACGGCATGCCTGCCGCAGCCTCTCTGCTTGGGGCGAGCAACCCGTTTTCAATTGGTTATGGAGCAAATCCGCACAACAAAATCCCCTACTCAATCGAATACAATTTGGGCGTCGAGCAACAATTGCAGGAGAACCTGGTTCTGAAGGTCGACTATGTGGGTTCGGTGGGCAGGCACGGTTATCTCGACAATAATGCAAACACGGCCGTAACGCCCGGCCCCGGTCCGGTCTCGGCGCGCGCACCGTATCCGCAATACGGCAGTTTCAGTTACTCACTGAATGGAATGCCTTCCAGTTACAACGGATTACAAGTGGAGCTCAACAAACAGATGTCCTCGGGACTGAGCTTCAAGGCCTCGTACACATGGTCCAAGTCACTCGATTGGCAGTCGGATCCATACGACGGCGGGCCGGTCGATTTTTACAATATGCGTCCGGACTGGGGCCCCTCCGATTACAACTTCCCTCAGATTTTCGTATTCAGCGGCCTGTACCAACTGCCGGTGGGAAAGGGGAAGCAGTTCCTTAACGGAGCCAATATCTTTACCGACAATGTGGTGGGGGGGTGGAGCGTTGGAAGTATCGTAACCCTTGACTCCGGTAGGCCTACGAATGCCTTCGCTAATGGGGACGTTGCCAACACGGGATGGGGAAGCCAAAGGGCCGAGAGAACTGGCGCGAATCCCTATATGTCCAGCGGCGGAGGGGGAAATGGCTTGAAGCAATGGCTGAACCCTGCCGCATTCACACAGCCCGCTGTATTCACACGAGGGAACGAGAGTCGAAACGATCTGCACGCCCCACCGTACAAAGATGTGGATTTCAACGCGACTAAGACCTTCCCCCTCTTTGAGACGAGCAAGCTGGTCTTTAAGGCTGAGATGTTCAACATTTTCAACCACACAAATTACTCGACGCCCAGCAATACTGTGGAGAACGGCGGCTTCGGCGAAATCCTGAGCAGCAACGGCTATGGCCGGCTGGTTCAGTTTGCTTTGAAGGTGCAATTCTGACACCTCCGACTTGCATCGTTCCTAATCGCAGGCCTGCCTTTGGTGGCGGGCCTTGCTTTGACTATCATGATCTGGACTCAGCTCGAGGAGGGTGCAGACACTACCACCGGCCTATTTCGGACGCGCTGCTTTTCGGAAGAAGGGCTAGAAACTGAGCAGAGAAATGACACGATGAATATCTCTCGCCGTCGCATGCTTTCGTATCTTTGTGCGTCTGCGTTTGCACCGCGTCTCGCTGCGCAATCCGGGATGGCGTCGCGTGGACTGACGCAAGGGCCCAGACCGGCGACTTCAGGACGGCCTTTTGCGGCTCACTTTACAGATGTCGCAGCAAGCGCCGGCTTGTTAGCTCCCGTGATCTACGGTGGAGTCGATCACAAAGACTATATCCTCGAGGCAGACGGCTGCGGTTGTGCCTTTATCGATTACGACAACGACGGGTGGATCGATATCTTCCTGCTGACCGGCACCAGGCTAACCGGAGCGCCGCCCGGAACAACGAACCGGCTATACAAGAATAACCGTGACGGCACATTCACCGATGTAACCAAGAATGCCGGCCTCCATCATGTCGGTTGGGCAAACTCAGTGTGCGTAGGGGACTACAACAATGATGGCAATGAAGATCTGTTTTGCACCTATTATGGCGAGAACAAACTATATCGAAACAATGGCGATGGAACGTTTACAGATGTCACTGAACTGGCGGGACTAGCGGTCGCTTCGGATGAGTTCAGTTGGGGAGCCGGATGTTCATTTGTGGATTACGATCGAGATGGAAGACTGGATCTCTTCATTTCAAATTACATTCGATTCGACCTTAGCAAAGTGCCCAAGACGGGCGAGGACGCACTCTGCAACTGGAAGGGTATTCCCGTGAACTGCGGCCCACGAGGGCTACCCCCGGGTTTCCCCAGCCATCACGTTCTATTCCGCAACAACGGGGACGGAACATTTACTGACGTCACCGAGAAGGCATCTCTATCGGGACCGGCGGAGGGTTATGGAATGACGGTGGTGGCGGCTGATCTCGATGAAGACGGTTGGCAGGATGTCTACGTCGCATGTGATTCGACTCCAAGCCGTCTCTATATGAATAACCATGACGGGACTTTCCGCGAGGAGGGGATCCTGCGCGGCGTGGCGCTCAACGATGAGGGCGAGGAACAGTCGGGTATGGGAGTAGGAATCGGCGACTTCAGCCTGAGCGGCCACTTGGATCTATTGAAGACGGATTTCGTTGAAGATACGTGCGAACTTTTCAAGAACGACGGGAAAGGAAACTTTTCGGATGCCACACTCTCGAGCCGGATCAGCATTGAGACGAGTTACACATGCTGGGGTACGGGGATTGTTGACCTTGACAACGACGGGCATCCGGATATTTTTATTGTCGCTGGGAGTGTCTATCCGGAGGTGGAGCGGAAATTGCCTCGTTACGCTGATAAATGCCCGCGCATTCTTTTCCGAAACCTGGGAAACGGCACATTCGAGGAATTGGGTAAAGAGGCCGGTCCGGCCATCGTAGAACGCCACTCGAGCCGGGGCTGCGCTTTCGGAGATTTTGACAATGATGGCGATATCGACATCCTGATCGTGAACATGAATGAACCGCCCTCTTTGCTGAGGAACGACATACAGGGAACAAATCGCTGGCTGAAGGTGAAACTCATTGGCACAGTTTCCAATCGCAGTGCAATTGGCGCGCGTGTTGTAGCGCATTATGGAGAAAAAACGCAGGCACAAGCGTTGGCCAGCCAGTCTAGCTTCTATTCGGCGAATGACTCCAGGCTTCATTTCGGACTCGGCAGTGCGGCCACGGCCGATTTGGATATTTTCTGGCCGAGCGGGCACAGTCAATCATTGAGGAATGAGGCTGCGGACCATCTGATTACTGTCGTCGAAGGCAAAGGAGTCGTTTCGAGAGAGGTGTTTGCCAACGTAAAGAGATGAGAGGATTGAGGCTACTTTCGAATAATGTGGCAGACCGGCTCCGGTTCTCAACGAGATACTGCATGATGATGACACGCATACGTAAGCAAGCGCCAAAAGGTAGCTCTCGCAGTGGGGCGCAGAAGCCTATCCCATTTCTCACACTCTGTTGGGTAGCTTTTGCGTATTTATCAGTGGCCTGTTCCGGTGCAGAGCTATGCAGTGCGCAGCCGAAGACTGGACCCACGTGCGATCCGCAAACTGTGTTTCGATTGGCAGACGCTAAGCTGAAGCGCCAACAATACGATCGGGCCGAGCGGGAACTCGACCGGCTTTTCGGGTGCAGCGGACTGCCCTCGATTGACAGGTTTAATTTGGGCTGGCTTTACGGGCGAGCGCGCAATTTTAAGAAGGCGTTAAGTGAATTCAACTCAGTTGGTGAAGATGTGCCCAATCCAAGGACGCACCAATATGCAATTGCGCTTGCCGAGTTCGAACTTGCGGACTATAACGCGGCCGTCGAAACGCTGAGAAAAACTGAAACCAAAGATTTGGACCAGGAGTCGGCCAACCTCTTGGCAGTAAGTTATTCGAAGTTGGGACGCTACGGGGAATCCTATGTGATTCTGACAGACGAGATTCATCGGCATCCGGACGATCGGCTCGGCTATCTGAATCTCATTACACTCTTGTGCGACCAAGGGAGACTTGAGGATGCAGTGGAGGTTGCGAACGAGACGGTGGCAACGTTTCCACGAAATGCAGAGGTACTGGTGGTGCGCGGAGCTACGGAAACTCTGGTTGGGAACACCGCCGGTGCTCAGGCTGATTTCAAAGCTGCGATTAAAGCATCGCCTCTCTACGGTCCACCGCGTTTTCTTCTCGCTATCTCGGAATACAAGGAGGGCAATTTCGAGGCTGCCCGCGACGAAATCACGCAGGCAATTCGGTCGGGGGTGAAGGATGCCGATTTGCACTATCTTCTCGCAGAAACTTTGCTGCGACTTGACCCAGGCAATACTGACAACGTGTTGGCCGAACTTAACCGTGCAATTGCCATGAATTCCAGACATGTTCAGGCGCTTTCACTTCGTGGCAAGCTTCGCCTGCAACAGCATGATTTGAAAAGCGCAGTATCCGATCTTGAGTTGGCTCACAGCATTGATCCGGCTTCTGCGAGTGCCGCCTACAATCTGGCACGAGCGTACTTCGCACTGGGAAAGACGAAAGAGGCCGAAGACATTTCAAGGCAGCTGGCTTCAACGGGTGTGGATGCGGTGAATGAATTGAGCGATCAAAAAGTGAAGAGTGCGCTAGGGATGCAGGGCCGTGAAAGGGGAAAGTGAGCGAGTATTGCCGTGCTGATCAAAGTCAGCACCTATAACTTTGCCATCGGCAGTTGTTACGCTTCACCATATGTCCCGTAAGACCGATAATCTCGTGGCGCGTCACGAATACATTCTTCGCCGGCTACAGGAGATGGGCGGTGTCGAAGTCGACGAACTTTGCAACACGCTCGGAGCATCGATAGCCACGATTCGGCCGGATCTCGAGAATCTCGAAGGCCGGTCGCTTTTGAAGCGAACGCGCGGAGGAGCTGTACCTATCGGGCCATTGTTTTACGAACCGTTTCGTCATGACAGTTCTTTTCAGGACAAAGTAAACAGCTTCACCGACGAAAAGCGCCGGACTGCATTGGCAGCCGCCGGTCTCGTGACCACGGGACAGACTGTTGCTTTGAGCGGTGGCACCACGACTACGGAGTTGGTGCGATGCCTGAGAGTGGCCGGGGACAGGAGCGATGGCGACAATGTGGCCGGTCGCCTGCGTGTCTGTGGGGATGACAAGGTGGTCGCAGACGTAGACAGGCTGCATGACACGGCCGTGTATGGGCTGGCCAACCTTGTGCACGCGCACCTCACTGTCGAGGGCGATCTGCAGCGGAGTTCCGTCGGGAACGGTGAGGGCGATGGTGCGCGTCTCAGCAGGCGGCCGGGAAGAGGGGGATGGATCGGACGCGCTCTGTGCCGGCAAATAGACAGTGGAGGCGAGGGCGATGAGAGAGATGAAGAGAACGCGGAAGCAGCCCATTCAGAAAGATAACCTCAGAAGTGAACGATATGTTTCCCATCTGCTGGCCTGGTTCTGAGGGATGATCCTGCCCTGGCACTCGTGAGGGCGCAGTGGAGATGAGCGGGACTTTTAACCCGCTCCGGGCATTTCTCGGTTGCACCGCGGTAGTCCGCGTGCTCCTAAATCTTCACTCCTAACCTTAAAGGATCCGGATGAAGGCAACCTTAAGATCTGGACGGCGGCGCTCCTCCATAAAATGACAGTTACTACAACGGCTGGATTATGTGTGCAAGGAGAGCGGCCATGCGCGAAGAGACGCTTGAACATTCATTGGACGGGTCTATTCACTCTCAGTGAGCGACGATACCATATTAGCGATGAGATGCCCTGCGTGGCGCGCGTCTTGGCGGTGCGAGCGCCGCTCCTTGATGTATTTGAGGACGGCAGCATAGTCGGGTGGTGGTTGGAGCGCATTGGTCATCGTCCTCTCCAGGTAGGACACCCGCGAACTCTAATGTGCTGTATTGCGCGGTCGCCATTTTCGCGGCGTGTCGCGACAATTAGTTGGTGCAACTTGTTGATGACAGTGTTCCGAGGGATTTGTGGAGCGGCCCGCTGCGCAATCTCGGGGAACCGGCTTGAGGCGTTTGAGCTGATCCCACACGGATCAGCCCGATGCTACTTGGTTTAGGTTTTTCCCGCATTCTGCCGGCAAATACTGCTCAGTGGGCCGTTTTTGCCAGTTCTGCCGGTTGGTAAGTACCGTGCTCGCGAGCTAGTCGCTCGCACGGACGATTATGTTGTCGCCCCCAAAGAGGAAGGATGACTTTCCTCGCCAGGTGCGAGCAAGGAAGTTACGGCGCAAGTCGAGGCTTGGTGGGTTTGGACAGATCAGCACCCGACAAGTATCCTCGCGTTGTGTATGCGGTCGCCGTTGATCTGGGGCCAATATCTGTGGTCGCGCGGTTACTTTTGCGGGAGCGTGCACGGTGGATGAGGACACGATCAAACGGTAGATCAAAAACCTGAAGTGGGAGGACCCAGGTGAAAACTTCACAATCAAAACGCCAAGCGAGCTTTGATCCGGCTCTCAGCCAGGACCTCTTAAGGCGGCTTCAGCCGTAAACCGGCGACTTTCAGTCGCAACCAAACCTGCCGGGGTCCAGCCGGTAGTCGTTTAGCCTTGCGCTGGATATGATCGGGATTACGATAGCGTGTTCCGTCGTGTTAGGTACATCCGCGTCCATAGGGAGCCTGATTCAGAAGCTTTCCCATGCTGAAATATGCCGTACGTTTGCCGGGGCTTCGTGCCCTTGTGAAGGCGAAAAATCCGCATGTAACGCTCAGTTTCAAGAAAGGATGAACCCTTGAGAGAGAAGAAGGAACCGGTACGAGCGTTAGACAAGTCGTCGCTTCCCAAGGTATCCAAAGATTCCGCTGTTCTGCACTTGAGTGGAAGACGCACTCTGCTGGCTGGCATAGCGGCGTCGTGCGCAGGAGTCACTGCTTCGGCCCTCGCACCGAAGAACCTTCTGATGTCGACGCCAATCGCGGCATCGTCCAGTCCGCAACCTACCACGATCCCTTGCGGACGCAGCAAGGTCGTTGCTTCTGACGCGGCCACGGTGGTGGAGACAAGTGCGGGCAAGGTCCGTGGATTCGAGCGGAACGGGGTGTACATTTTCAAGGGCGTACCGTACGGTGCATCGACCTCCGGCGTCCGACGCTTCATGCCACCCGCATCGCCGGAACCCTGGACCGGGATTCGCAATGCGCTCGCATACGGCCGCATCTGCCCACAGGGAGACCCCGCGCATTTCAAAATGGACGGCAGGAACTTAGCCAGACACGACGAGGACGAATTTCTTCTTCATCGCGGCTCGGCCGTCTGTGTGCCTGGCGAAGACTGCTTGCGGGTCAATGTTTGGACTCCGGAGATTAACGGTTCTAGGAAACGCCCGGTTATGGTGTTTATGCACGGAGGAGGATATTCGGGGGGATGCGCCCACGATCTTCTTTCTTATGAAGGCGAAAGTCTTGCGCGCAATCAGGATGTCGTTCTCGTGAATCACAATCACCGTTTGAACGTCTTCGGCTATCTGAACCTTGAGGCCATTGGCGGAGAAGACTTTGCGCTTTCTGCCAACGTCGGCATGCTCGACTGCGTGGCCGTTCTTGAGTGGGTACGAACGCACATCTCCAGGTTTGGCGGTGATCCTGACAACGTGACCATCTTTGGTCAGTCTGGAGGCGGCGGCAAAGTCGCGGCGCTGATGGCTATGCCGGCGGCCAAAGGCCTATTTCATCGCGCCATCATCCAAAGCGGACCATTCCTGAAGGCGCTCACTCCTGACTACTCGCAACGGGCAACGGAATTGTTGATGGCTGAGCTTGGGTTATCCAGATCTCAAGTGAAGGAGCTGCAGAAAATACCTGTAGACCGACTCTTAGGGGCCGCCGCGGAAGCGATGACACAGATGCCGCAACCTATGCCTTCCCTTCGCGATGCCTATAACTGGGAGATCACGGTCGGTTGGGGGCCCACCGTCGACGGCCGCACTCTTCCCAGTCATTCGTTCGATCCGGGAGCGCCGGCGATCTCCGCGGATGTTCCTTTGATTACCGGTACGAATCTGAACGAGAGTGTCAACGGCTTGGATAACTATGCCGCCAAAACGATGACGGTAGAAGAGATGAATCTTTCGGTTCGTAAAGCATTCGGCACAAATAGTGAGGCGATCATCGCTGCTTATCGCCGGGAATATCCCAACGCAACTCCGTTCGGCCTCTACGCAACGATCGCGGCATCTCAGTGGCGAATCCCGGAGTTCGCGCAGGCAACCAGGAAAGCCTCCCAGGGCGCAGCGCCAGCCTACGCGTACGTCTATTCCTGGCGAACGCCCGTCCTGGACGATCGCCCAGGTACCTTCCATGCGGCTGAGATATCGTTTGTAACGGACAACGCCGATATATGCAATCACTACAGCGCAGGTGATCCAGGCGCTTTTGTTTTGTCAAAGCAGATGAGCATGGCCTGGGTCAGCTTTGCGCGGAGTGGAAATCCCAATCACGAGGGCATGCCGCACTGGCCCGCGTACACTGTGGAGACCCGCGCAACAATGTATTTTGATACGCCCTGCGAAGTGCGTAACGATCCGGAAGGAAATGGATTGAAACTCATTGCACAGAGTTCCAATCAAAATAATAATTCTCCGGCATAGTTGGATGCTTTTGGATTGCGTAGGGCGGTTGATCTCTGCCAGTCGAAGTGGCAGGCTGTGCCAGAAAGCCGGCAAAAAAGTTGGTTTCCGAGGGCGTCGGCTTGGTTCTCCTCGTTTTTCGATGGCCGAAGCTAACATGATTGCTGTCTATTCGGTGACTGAAAGCGGACTAAGCTCGCGTAACTTCTATCCCGAGCTTTTCGAAAGATCGTAGAGTTGCGTCATTTGCGCCCGTGTCTGTGATGATCCTGTCAATTTCGCGGGTTGGGCACAAGAGAAACTTGCTGACAGAACCCAGCTTACTATGATCTGCAACGACGATCTTGACTTTCGAGTGGTGGACAAGATTTCTTAATACTTCGGCCTCGGCTGAATTTGTGCAAGTCAAACCCTGCTTTGTATCAATTCCATCGACGCCAATGAACATGATATCGGCAAAGAGCATTTCGGCGGCTGCATTTGCCAGCGGACCAATGAGAGTGAACCAGCTTCCGCGAAGGTGACCACCGGTAACAATTACGTCGATATCTTTGCGATTGCTCAACTCCATGGCGACGTTCACGGTGTTGGTAATGATGGTGATATTGGTTAACGCTCTGAGACTTCGCACGACTTCGGTGGTTGTGGTTCCTCCACTCAGAGCTATCGTTTGTCCAGGGAGGACGAGCCCCGCAGCCGCCATTCCAATCCGCCGCTTCTCCTCGGCAAAGCTGTTTACCTTCTCTTGAAACGAGCTGTCATGCCGGAACGGTTCATAAAACAGAGGTCCAATGGGTACGGCGCCACCCCGCGTGCGCCGGAGCAGCGAGCGGCTTTCCAAATCTTCCAGATCACGACGGATGGTTGCAACTGAGGCTTCGAGCGTAGAACAAAGCTCATCAATATTGATCGAACCACTCTCCTGTAAACGGCGGAGGATGTATTCCTGACGGGCGACCAGATTGTCGGTCTTCGGAGGCATAAAGCGAGCATAGCAGATTCGCGATACGCGACCCGAGATTCGGTTCACAACATATGATCGTTATATTGACAATGACTCATTAATAATGATACAAACGTCGTGTTGAATTCGCGAACACTGGTGAATGCACCGATCGCAGGAATCGAGCTGTACGGTGCGCGCGGCAGTGTCACTGGAACTTTTCGGGTGTTGACGGCCGCAGAGGGATGTCTCGCCCAGAAAAAGTGACGCTCCTTCAACGTGTCGAAAGGCAACGGCGATCTTGGTTTGAGGCAAATGAACTGGACCGACATTGGAGCGGTCGGATTGCATGTCGAGCCTTCGAGTGCGCCATCACCGGAAAATCGAAATTGATGCTAAGCATACAGCAAATGAGTTTTGTGTTCCGAGCCATGCAAACCAACTTCCTTTTTAGCCTGGCGCGACTTAAGGGATGACTGGGATGGAGCGATCGATGAAGCGTTTATCTGCAGTTCCATGGTTGTTATCATTCGCCGTTGTTCTCCTGGCTCTGCCGGCGCTGAGCCAGACCACTGACCTCTGGCAGATCGGCAGACTGGACAACTCCGATCTGGAGTTCAAGGCCGCTCCGGCCACCCACGTCATCTATCAGGCAGGTAAGAATGACTGGAGCCGCGATTGGCCTGCTGTCGAACATGTTGGGGCCGACTACGAAATTCGGTTCAATCTTGATGCGACTCCTCGTGGCATGTTCACACTGAAGGTCTCTCTGCTTACAGGATATTTGAGAGTTCCTGATCTGCAAGTGTCGATTAACGGGCACATAGGCGTTTACTATCAGCGCACCCATCCCATCTATGATGGCACCAGCTCTATTGGCGGCCTCCTGAACATCGAACTGCCTACGCAGTATCTGGCAAAGGGTGAGAACAGGCTGATTCTGACTCCGGTTTACGTTGAGGCGGCTACGGCTGGATCTTCCGCATCGGACGGCGACGTGCGCTACGACTTCATAGATTTGTCGAACGATGTGCGGGCAAAATATGATCGCAGCGCGGTGAGTGCGGAGTTGGTCCCAACCATGTTCTACCGCGAGCGGGCAGGGAAGCTGGTTGAACTGGTAGACGCTTATCTGCAGTTCAATCGAAACATCTCCGCGGGCGAGGCCGTTCTTACGGTGAACGGAGCGAACTGCAAGGCGCATATCGCTGCTGGAGACAGCTTTGGGGAAGCGCGAGTTGAGTTCGACGTTCCGGAGTGGCAAGGAGTCACCGCGGCGCGCCTGAAGGTTACCGCAGGAGAGCATCGCTCCTTCAGCCTTCAGTTAACCGCCGAGCGAAAATGGACTGTCTTTGTCGTCCCGCATACTCACGTTGACATCGGCTATACGGACTATCAGGGCAAAATCGCCGAAGGGCAGGCGCACACGCTGGTCGAAGCCGCAAAACTCATCACTGAGCATCCCGATTTCCGTTTCTCGACCGACGGTTCCTGGAACCTGCAGCAGTTGATGGTGTCGAGATCGAAACCGGAGCGGGACGAGATTCTGCAATTGATCCACACCGGTAAGGTCGGCCTGCCCGCAGACTACTTTAATCTCCTCACGGGCTACGCGTCGCTCGAAACTCTCTACCGCTCACTTTATTACACTAAAACCATATCGCGCGAGTATGGACTGCCCTTCGACTACGCGACTACCACCGACGTTCCTTCTTACACAGGCGCTTATCCATCCGTATTGGCCAGCGCGGGTATCCGGTACTGGGCTGCGGGCGCAAACCAGGATCGGGCCCCGGTCCTCATGCACGAGCAGTGGAATGAGAAATCTCCTTTCTGGTGGGAAGGCCCGGACGGAAAAAGGGTATTGTTCTGGTATTCATGGAGTTATTCTCAGATATGGAGCTTCTTTACCGTCGAGCCCACCAACGCAATCATCCGCGGATCGCTGCCGGAGTTTCTTGCTCCCTATGACAGTCCAGAATACAAACCGGACGCCGTAATGATGTATGGCGCGCAGTTTGAGAACACGGCCTTGCATCCGCAGTTAGCCACATTCGTCCCCACATGGGACCGCGAGTACGCCTATCCAAAGCTCGAGTACGCCACCTTTGCCGATTTCTTCCGCTATATCGATGCGCACTACGGTTCCGAGTTACCGACCTACAAAGGCGACATGGGCCCGTATTGGGAAGACGGAATAGCCTCTGATGCTTACTACGCGGCGGAAGACCGGCAGAATCAGAGCGACGCGCTGCGGGCCGAGATCGCCTCGACCGCATCGCATATTTTGAATCCCAATGTTCATCCGCCCAAGTCAGAGTTAGAGGATGCCTGGAACAATATCCTTCTTTTCGCGGAACACACCTGGGGAGCGTACAACTCCATCTCTCAGCCTGACAGCAGGGAGGCGATTCAGCAACTGGCGGTCAAGGACAATTATGCGACGCAGGCGCATTTTGAGGTCGCCGATCTGCGAGAGCGCGCGCTAAGCCAGTTGGCGCGCGATATCCATGTACCGGGTGGCACGCTCATTGTTTTCAATCCCCTAAACTGGACCCGGGACGCGCTGATGCAAATGGATCTACCCCTGCACGAACGGCTGGTCGATCTGACTACACATCAGGACGTGCCTCTAGAATTGATGTGGGAAAAAGAGAACTTCCGTCACGTACGGTTCCTGGCCCGGGGTCTGCCCGCGGTTGGATACAAATGTTATGCGGTTGAGCCGGCGCCGGCGGCGCAGCTGGAGAGCGCAACCGTAAGCAAAAGCCCGGTGATCGAGAACCGATATTACCGGATTACCGTCGATCCCGAAAGTGGCGCGATAAAAAGCATCTTCGACAAGCAGCTACTGAAGGAGTTGGTGAGCGCCAGCAGTCCATACGCCTTCGGACAGTACTTATACGTCACCGGCGGAGAAGGGACGCGGATGATCCATCCAACCCCCACGCTTCCCGCCGCGCAACTGACGATTCACGCGGCTCATAACGGCGAGTACCTGGGTACGGAGCAGACGCCATGGGGCTACAAGGTCAAATTGCGCAGTTCGGACCTCAACACACCGGAAATCGATCTGACGATTCTTGTCTTCAACGAAGAAAAGAAAATCGAGTTCGACTACACCGTCAACAAGGACTATACGACGGCGAAAGAGGGGGTATATTTCGCCTTCCCCACCGCAGTGCGACATTCCGAGTTCGCCTATGGCATCCAGCAGGGTTGGGTTGACCCGGCGCATGGCATATTGAAGGGAGGAAGCCTGGAGTGGTTCAGTATTCAAAAGTGGATGGCCGTACACGACTCTGAAATGACCGTTGCAATTGTGCCCGTCGATGCGCCGCTGGCCAGCTTTGGCGATATCAATCGCGGCTTATGGCCGGCGGAATTTCATCCCAAGAGCTCGACCCTCTTCTCCTACATCATGAACAACTACTGGCACACGAACTATCGCGCCGGCCAGGGCGGAATATTCACGTTTCGCTATGTTCTGACCAGCGCTGGAGGATTCGATCCCTCTGTGTTGAGCCGTCTGGGTTGGGAAAGTATGGAGGAGCCGGCCATGGAGCGGATCGGAGACCAGGAAAAAATCGGCAATCCCGAGGCACCGCTGCCGGCAGCAGGAGCAAGCCTGCTGCAAATTGAAAATCCAAACGTCGCGATGGTTACCTGGAAGCTCCCCGAAGACGGCAAGGGAACGATCCTCCGACTCAAGGAACTTGCGGGCCACAGCGAGGATGTGACGGTAACTACTCCGCACGCGACCATTCATTCGGCAAGCCTCTGCGATTCGGTGGAGGACAATCTGCGCGAGTTGCCGGTGGCCGCGAATGAGGTGCATTTGACATTCTCCCCCTTTCAGGTGCTGACAGTGCGGCTGAATTTTGAGCCTGGATCGAGGGAGGAGACTAAATGAAGCAGAACGCTTGCCCGGCGCCTTGTCCTCCGCCTGACTATTCCCGAATGGGGCATGAAGTTTATCGAAGAGACGAAAGCGAGACAGCATGAGAGGCTCGGTGATGGGATTTCTGCTTCTTGTTGCAGCCGGCGTAATGAACGCGAGTTTCACCTTTCCGATGAAATACACCCGCCGCTGGGCCTGGGAGAATACCTGGCTTGCGTGGACGATCTTCGCTCTCGTACTGTTGCCGCCGTTGTTGACTTTTGTCACGGTTCCGCACCTCGGTGCGGTTTACCGTGCGACGGGGCCCAGTCTCATTTTCGACGTGCTGGGCTTCGGCGCCGGATGGGGCGTAGCGCAGGTGCTCTTCGGCTTGGCGGTCGATGCCATCGGCATCGCGCTCACGTTTTCAATCGTGCTGGGCACTTCGGCGGCGGTCGGCACACTGATTCCCCTCTTGTGGTTGCATCCGGAGCGGATCAATTCCGGGGCCGGCCATGATGTACTTGCCGGCGTAACGCTGGTAATCGCCGGCGTGCTGGTGTGCGCCGTCGCGGGTAAGCGCCGTGAGAACGTTCTGCGGACGAACGCTGCCGGAACGAACAGAACGATGCCCGGTATGATGCTTGCGATTCTTTGTGGCTTTGGCGCTTCGTTCGTCAACTTCGGTATCGCCTTTGGAGCGCCGCTGATCCACCTGGCTCGTATCTTCGGCGCCGGCACGTTCGGTGCCTCTAACGCTGTCTGGATGCCTTTGATGATGGCGGGCGCCATCCCCAATGTATTTTATTGCATCTTGCTGCTGCGCAGGAACCGCACCGGCGCCGGGTTTGGTGCGGCGGGCGCCACGTATTGGTTCCTCGCGCTTGTCATGGCCGTCCTCTGGTTTGGCAGTACTGTGCTTTACGGGATCGCCGCCACGGAGTTGGGCGCGTGGGGGCCAATCCTAGGTTGGCCTCTTTTCATGTCGCTGATTGTCATTGTGGCTTCGGTGCTCGGCATGGTCAGCGGTGAGTGGAAAAACAGCGGCCGCGCTCCGGTCACTTTGCAGTGGGCTGGCGTAGGGCTGCTGGTGGTCGCGGTGTTTGTTCTTGCGGGCGCCATGCGTAATTTGTCGTGATGCCAATGACAGGCCAAGGCGAAAGCGCTTTTACATTGGTGGTCTCTACGGGAATCGGAGAGACCAGTTAGTCGGTGCGATTAGTCTTCTGGAGAAAAAGTGTCGACGCCAAGATCTTCGAATTACGACAAGTTTCCCACGATAGCTTGCGGAGGCGAGGCTGAATGCCGTGCGGGGTGGGACGATATCGCCGCATCGCTCGCTGCCGAAGTAGAAAGCCGTCGTGCCCTATGCATCGAGTGTTACCCCGGAGTTTTAGTCGATGAAATCGACCGCGCGCTGCGATCGCGCGTGCCTTCTGCGACCTTCTTTCTTGCGGAAGACTGCCTTAAGTCGCCACAGGATCTGCGTTCCATGCTGGCACCCGCGCTGGGCGACGACCGTATCTTCGGCCGCATGAACGGCCTCTGCCTCGATGACTACTTCGATTCCGTCCGTCTGCGGCGGATACGCTCCGAAGTGGGACGATCAGCCGCGCAAAAGCCGGTGATTGTGATCGGTTCCGGAGCTTCGCTGATCGCACCGGAAGGGGCCGCCCTGGTTTATGCGGATATGGCGCGCCGGGAGATCCAGCTTCGGTGGCGGCGCAACGATTTAGGCAATCTTGGGCTGGACAATGCCGACGCGGACTTTGAGGCCAAATACAAGTGCGGATTCTTCGCGGAATGGCGCGCGGCCGACGGGCTGAAACGATCGCTGCTGCAGAAGCTCGACTACCTGCTCGATGTCAATCTTCCCACTCAGCCCAAAATGATCGCGGGCGATCTGTTGCGCCGCACGCTGCACACCATTGCACGGCGTCCCTTTCGCGTCGTGCCTTACTTCGATCCCGGTCCGTGGGGCGGGCACTGGATGGAGGAGGTCTGCGCCCTGCCTCACGACGCGCCCAACCACGCCTGGTGCTTCGATTGTGTTCCCGAGGAGAACAGTCTGCTGCTCGCCTTCGGCGCACATCGTGTGCAGATTCCGTCCATCGATCTTGTCTTTGCCGAGCCGCAGGCTTTGTTGGGGGATCAGGTCTATGCGCGGTTCGGCGCGGAATTTCCCATTCGCTTTGACTTTCTCGATACCATGGGTGGTGGCAACCTTTCACTGCAGGTGCATCCCGTTACCCGCTACATCCGGGAACAATTCGGCATGGAATACACCCAGGACGAAAGTTACTACCTGCTCGACACGGGCAGGGACGCGTCGGTGTTTCTCGGCCTGAAGGATGGCATTTCTTCGCAGAAAATGATTGCCGATCTATGTCGCGCGCAGAATGGTGAAATAGATTTTCCAGCCGAAGAGTACGTCAACCGCTGGGCTGCCGGCAAGCACGATCATTTTCTCATTCCCGCCGGGACCATTCACTGTTCGGGAGCAAACAGCATGGTACTGGAAATCAGCGCCACGCCGTATATCTTCACCTTCAAGCTTTGGGATTGGGGACGCCTGGGTCTCGACGGACGTCCCCGGCCTATTCACATTGAACACGGAGCTGCGAATATTCAATGGGATCGAACAACGGATTGGGTGCAAGGGGAACTGATCAATCGCGTCAAGGCGCTTGGGGAGGGTCGCGGCTGGCGCGAAGAACGAACTGGCCTGCATGAGTCAGAATTCATTGAAACGCGCCGCCACTGGTTTACGGGAACAGTGCCGCACGACACCCAGAGTAGCGTAAATGTGCTCAATCTCGTCGATGGTGACGAAGCAATCGTGGAGAGTCCATCTGGGCTATTCGAACCATATGTCGTTCACTATGTTGAGACGTTCATAGTGCCGGCGGCTGCGGGTCCGTACACGGTCCGCCCTTACGGTGCCGCGGAAGGCAAGATGTGCGCCACAATTAAAGCGTTCGTACGTGGATGACAGCGAGCGAATTGCGGCCTTGTCTACGTGGCGTGCTTCATTGATGCCTTGAAGATAATATTGCAATTGTTGTCGCTCATGAGAGGAAGAATGATTACCAGAAGACAGTTCAATCTCGGACTGGCGGGTGCTTCACTTTCGGCTCACTCGGCTTTCGGCGCGCCGCGTAGATTTCTCGCTGCTCGCGCTGAATCAGTACCTGAACAATCCATGAGCACGTTGCAGAAGAATTTCCTTGAGCTTCGATTCGGAATGTATATTCACCTGAATATGGCGACTTATGAGCAGCGGGAATGGGGAAATCCGCGGACGCCACCGAGTATTTTCAACCCAAAGTCGCTGGACACGGACCAATGGGCAGAAGCTGCGGTCTCCGCCAAAATGAAATACGGCTGCCTGACCACCAAGCATCATGACGGATTCTGTCTTTGGCCGACGGCAACGGACAGCCCCAGCGTTAAAGACACTCCCTTCGGGCACGACATCGTAAGGTCCTATGTTGACTCATTTCGACGCAAGGGCCTCCAGGTCTGCCTATATTTTTCAATCCTTGATCTGCGGGCTAATATCAGGCACTTCGATATCACTCCGCGGAAGCTCGACCTCATCAAGAGTCAGTTGACAGAGCTTCTGACCAATTATGGAGAGATCACAGCACTTGTCATTGACGGATGGAATGCAGCCTGGAGCCGAATTACATATGACGAAGTGCCGTATCTCGAAATCTACAATCACGTAAAATCTCTCCAGCCTAATTGCCTCGTCTCTGACTACAACGAAGGGCGATTCCCAGCTCCGGTTCTTTACTACACGGACATCAAGCAATATGAAGAGCATGCGGGACAGACCATCCCACCCGGGAGCGCTATCCCCTCGCAGGCAGCGAATACGCTGCAAAGCGTATGGTTCTGGAAAGAGGGTTTTCCCGACGAAAAGCTTCGCCCGGCGCACCAGGTAGTCGATGAGTGGCTCGTACCATTTAATCAAAGCCACTGCAATCTGATTCTAAATGTTGCGCCCAATCGCGAAGGACTCTTTGATAACAACGCTGTGCAGCGGCTGGCTGAAATCGGAAAATTGTGGTCTCATCCTGAACCATTGCCGTCATTCAGGCCCGCAATTGTCATAACTACTCCAGATCTGGCATTCGGCAAGCCTTCCTTCGCAAGCGGCAGTGCGGATACTTCAGGGCCGGATCTGGCGAATGACAACAATCCCGGGACGTATTGGCTTTGCGATCGCGGACAGACCTCCGGCTGGCTGGAAATTGACCTGAAAGGTCCGGTCCCATTCAATACTGTTGCGGTCGTCGAACCAACCTACCTGGATGACTACGGAAGAGACAGCAGGATTACCTCTTATCGGGTCGAAGCATACAAAGGAGCTGCTTGGGTACCTCTGCTGACCAACACATCGACTCAGATCGCTGTGCACAGGGTTCCACGAACGACCGCTGAGCGTGTACGCCTGATCATTCAAGGATCTAAAGAACCACCTGGAATCGCGGAACTCGGAGTGTATGACGAATCTCTACGAAATTGAAGCGATCATCTCTGATTTAGGCGCTCCGGTTTTGGATCGGCCACCCACGGCTCCTAGGTTGAACTTTGATGCGTTGATCGGAAATCGGCGGCGATCAGTCGGAGGCGGCTGAAATGTCGACGGCAAAGCGGACGAAGTCCAGCTTACTGAGCATCCAACTGATTTTTGCGCGATAGCGATCATGCCGGTCAACGTCACTCTCCTGCGTGTACAGCAGAAAGAGCGTCGACGGACGCCGACCTGAACCAACGATAAAGGGCTGATTAGGAGGGAAAGAAAATGGAGAACGATCCAATTGCGCCGGGGAGCATCAGTCGGCGCAGGTTCCTGGGTACAACTCTTGCAGCGCTGTCAGCCGGCATTGCTTCGAAAAATGGACTTGCCAGCGGAGTCGAGCTTGTCACCGAGCCGGGAACTGGTCGGATTCCAACGCTGGACGAACTGGCGACCGAGTGGCTGGATTGCAGCCAATTGGCTCATATGCCCTCCATGCATAACTTTCATGAGATGGCCGCCTGCGCACCAGACCTGGTGGGCGTGAATTTTTTTCCCGGCGGCCAGCTCTACGAAGACTCTGGTCCACGCTGGTTCATCTACAATACATTGCCGCTCTGCCGCCTGCTGATCGACGGTGCCCATTACGAAAGCTCGTGCTGCCGCTGGTATGCATATCAGGCGGAGCGGCGCGCCAAAGCCGGCGATCTGGAGGTGCTCTGCACCAACCGCCTGGTGATGGAGGACACGATCGTTCTTTGGCGTCTCAGGCTGACCAATACGGGATCGGTGGAGAAAAGCTTTCATATTGGCGTCGCCGCTGACGGCGAGTTGAAGCAAACCGCCGCCGGCCTTGAGATTCGAGCGGCAGCCCTGTTGGACGAGGTAGTGGATCATTTTGCAGGAGGAGCCGCTCGTTTACGCGTTGTGAGCCCCAAATCACTCGGCGCCCAGGATGCGAAGTGGAAGATGACCGCAATCTACCGCTTTCTGGATGAGGCGGAGGCGAAGTCGGCCAAGTCGGAAGTGAATTGGACGATGCTCTTGCAGCCCGGAGAGAGTGGTGAGATTCGCTTTCTGATGAGCGCTACAGATCTGAAGGGCCGGCAAAGCGCGGAAGCGGATCAAGCGACCTCCGTGGCCTGGTTTGAGGCCCAGTGGGAGCGCGCCAAAAGAATTTGGGAGGAGCGATGGAGAGATGCCTTCACCCCCGGTAACTCGTTCTTTTCGGGCAATGCGCCCGTCCTGACGACCGACGACACTGCAATTCACGAAATCTACTATCGCAGCGTGCTGACTCTCATGGTGTTGCTGCGCACCAATCTGTGGAGCGATCGAACATTTATCACCAGTGGCGAGCGCGCCAAGGGCACCGTGTTTTATTGGGACACCTCGCTGTTCTCGACGCTCTTTGCCATGCTGGAGCCGAAGCAGATGAAAGAGCAGCTCAAGCTGTTTCTGGAGCAGGATCCTCATGCGTCTGCCGTGATCATCTTCGGGGTTCAGCGGCCGCCTTCACCGCAGAAGCTGGTCGTGCCGCCGGGATGGGACCTGCGCGGATACGCGGCCAACGATCTGTCGATCTTCCGGTTGACGTGGTCCTATCTCTGCGTGACCCAGGATATGGATTTCCTGCGGGAGAAAATCGCCGATCAGACGGTGCTTGAACGGCTGCGCGTACTGGCGACAGACTGGAAGAAGCTGCTGCGCAAGCCTACGGACAAGTTGGCCGATTATGGTGAGGCAAGAAACCTTTTGGAGTGTGTGCCGACTTACATTAACAAGGTTGCGTCCTTCAATTCAGCCGATGTATGGATGATGCGCGAATTTGCCGGCATTCTGCAGTCGGTTGGCAGGCCGGACGAGGCGCGCGAGATGCATGTCGAAGCGGATGCAATGGTAAAGGCTGTCATGAGCTTGTATGTTCCGGGGACAGGCGTTTGGGTAAGCCTTCACCGGGATGGAAGCCGCGTCGTGGTGCGCCACTGCTATGACTTTGCTACGGTGGGCCGCTTCATGGCCGGCGATCTCCCCGCTAATGTTCGCCGGGAGATGGTCGTCTTCGTGAAGCGTGAGCTACTGGCCGAGAGGTGGATGCGGGCCCAGTCGATGCTCGACGTGGCCGCTGCAGTCTCCGACCGTCCCGATCATGGATCGATGGGGGCATACGATGCATGGCCGGCGGTGACGGTGGATGCGATGTGCGCATTGGGTTACTGGGAGGATGCGATCAGGTTTCTGTGGCGAACACAGGCCGCGATTTACGAAGGCGTCTACGCGCAGGCGCATGAGTTCTACGGATCAACCCGGCGCCAATACGATGCGCCGGTGCGGATTGCTCAAAGGGAAGGCTGTATGCGCGAGTGTACGGGGGGCGGCGCGTTCGCCGAAACAGTTACCGGTACGCTCTTCGGCTATGCCGCCAAGCCAGGATGCAAACTTGCGTTGATGGACGCCGGGGTACCGCGCGGATTTCGCGGAGAGCTGCATCATGTGCGGTACGGGAGCGAGTTGTATCGCATTCGCTCCGGAGAGGCCGGGGTTGATCTGTATAAGGAGGCGTGAGCCGAATTCCTGCTCAATTCTCCAGACAGGAGGCTGCTTCCGAAATGCTGAGTTTCAGTGAATCCTGCTGGCGATAACCTGAGAGTTAGTCGAATTCCAGTTGATGCTCGTCGAACGCACCAAGACCTCAAAAAAGCGGATCGAGCCGTCAGGGCGAGTTGCGCGCTTGAGAATCGGAGTCATTGCGGCTGAATCGAATAGCAAGTCGGCAGCAGCCTGGGTCCCGGCCACGTCCAGTCCCTGGAGAAGCAGCAATCGGCCGTTTCCGTCCATGTTGGCCAGAAAGGAAATGAGGGCATAGGTCTCATGCGCCGGTTCGCTCCAGTGGCTTTCGTAAACTGCCTGCTCTCCCGGTTGTGGATGCTCGTCCATAATTGTGGCGCTTTCCCTGCCTTGGCCATAGACGATCTGGAAGTTGGCGCTGTTGCCAGCAATGCCGGCCCAGGGATTGCTGCCCACCGAGCCGACGAGGATTGCGTTGGAGTCCTTCAGATCATCCAGCCGCAGGTCGCGCGGGAAACGAAGGAAAGTCCGCTGCGGATTATACTCCGGCAGCGCGGTGAGATTGGCAATAATCTGGGCGTCGGAGAAGCTTGTTATCCTCTGGGAACGAAGACCCTGCGCGCTGATCGGATCCACTCCTGGAAGCGGCAGTTCCAGGTAGCCGCCCTTCATGTAGTCGGCGAGCGTCATGGGACGGTGGGAGAGGCCTTCGAGGAAATCGAGTCCGACATCGGCCGGCACGATATACGTGTTTTTCCCACTGTCGAATAGCGCCGCCCAGAGCGGATGAGTAGCCTTTGGATCCCGATGGGCAACGCTTAAGTGGACCGCAGCAAACCACCCGAGTGAGAAGAGGGCCACACCAAATCCCGCCAGCAGCGATACGCGGATTACCTATGTCCTCCATTTCCATCGATGAGTAGCTGCGGCGTCTGTACTGCCCACAGCCCCCGGCTGGGTATGAGTGCTGACCGTGTCGAGCTGAAAATTCACTGGTTCAGCGGATGTGGACGGCGCATTGACCGGTGCCCAGTGAAACTCTGGTGCATAAGAGCCGGCGGGGAGTTCAATTCGCACGATTGGCGGAATCGCCAGACTTTGATAGTACTGCGCCAAGCGTCTTCGCACCTCTGAAGCCTTAACGCGTACTACGGCGTCGTTGCCTGTGTCGTAATCAATCGGGCGCCCGAACATCTCCGCGCCCAGCATCCGCTCACGGAGGCAATTCGACTCCCCGGCCAGCGCATGTTCCACCACCAGTTGAAGAAAATGCTGGGCGCGATGGCCACCCGAGAACGCTTCGCTGGATAGCACCTCCTGCAGGTGGCTGCGCACGGCAGACAATCGCTCGGGAGGAAGTTCAGCCGGCCTCTGATCTTCCTGCATTTTGGCCTGTCCCATGATAGAGCGGAAGTATACCACGGAGAAACATCCCCTGCCCCGCGAGCAAACGCCGCAAAGCGCATGTCTTTGAAAGTAAACGCCGTAACGCGGATCGGCGCTCAGCAAACTGTTTCATGAGCCTTCCAGGCTCTTTAACCTTGCCGATCGTATGGCGGTTAAGTAATTGAGAGCAAAAGCAATGGTTGGCAACGCATCCAGCAAACAGCTTAATACGTTCCGAATTTTTTGAATGCGGGTATTTTGGGAACTGTTTCCTGTTAGAAGCGGGCTAACCCGTCGGCCTTTCATGCGTGAACGGTTGCGTCATAGATGACATTTGAACGCTCAAAAGCGAGACCGCCCCATCCTCATCGATCGCAACCTTTTCATCTGCAGTAGGTTATTCATTCACCCCCGGGCATCGTGTTGAGTTTTTGTCAAGTTTCAGATGTTGTGATCGCAATATACGATTGCAATATCTACTTTCAATCATCTTTAATGATTGACAGCACCGCAATGTGCGACTAAGATTGCGCCAGAATTTGGATAGTCCCCCGTTTGAGTAGCGAATTTACATGTCTGGACGTTCAACATTGGAAGGCGCAGGCAAAGGAGAAATTTCAAGCGATGAAGCAGACATTTGTAAAACTGGGAGGCAGACGCGAACGTGGAACAAGCCGCTGGCTGTTAGCCCTTGTTCTTTCTAAGTTTTCAGTTGAGTGGTCGAGGACCCGCAAAGTATTTGCTCTGTGGCAAGCGTGCTTTCTGGGCAGCATCCTATTGCTTTCCGGCACGACGTTTGCACAGCTATCGACGGCCTCGCTGAGCGGAACTGTCCGAGATTCCAGCGGCGCGGTAGTTCCCAATGCCAAGATCGTGCTGACGAATGTGGCTACTAATGTGGACCACACAACCACATCCAATGGCGCGGGCGCCTATCTCTTCACCGATATAACCCCGGGTACGTATACCGTTCACGCATCGGCTCAAGGCTTCGCGGAACAGCGGATTCCTGAGTTCGCGCTTACGGTCGGACAGGCTGCGGCAATTGATTTCGCTCTGGCTGTTGGTTCACAAAACACCGTAGTGACGGTGCATGGCGCGACCCCGCAACTGGAGGCGACAAGCGCCAATCTGGGCACCGTGGTTGCGACTAAACAGGTGAACGATCTTCCGCTTAACGGGCGCGATTTCACCCAGCTTCTTACCTTAACTCCGGGTATGTCTCCGGTGAACGATTCGCAGTCTGGTCCAGGGCAAGGTAGTTATGCAACACCGGAGCCGAACAATCAGAATTCCACAATTCCCTCCGTCAATGGGCAGGGCAGCCGAAGCGATTACTTCTTTACGGATGGCCTGAGCAACTTTGGAGCCTTCCACAGCGTGTATGCCGTCCCGCCAATCATCGACGAGATACAGGAATTCAAGGTCGTGTCTCACGCCGACAGCGCGGAATACGGGTCGGTACTGGGCGGCGTCGTGGATGTGGTCACAAAGTCCGGTACAAACGATCTTCACGGCTCGGCGTTCGAGTATTTTCGCAATGCAGGCATGGATGCCCATCAGGCATTTACTGGAACTGCGAGCGCTCCCTCTTTTACTCAAAACGAATTCGGCGGAGTTGCCGGCGGGCCGGTTCGGCTCCCGAAACTGTACAACGGCAGGAATAAGACCTTCTTCTTCGGGGCATATCAGGGATTCCGTTTTTCGCAGACGGAAGCTACCTTTATAAAAGTTCCCACTGCTGAGCAACTCTCCGGGAATTTGAGCGATTGGCCGACGCAGATCTTCAACCCGTTCACTACCGCACCGGATCCAAACCACCCTGGCGAGTTCACCCGTCAGCCCTATCCGGGCAACCAGATTACTCCGGATCCCAATATGGTGGCCTGGGCAAAATTCGTCTACCCTGCGGCTGGGCCTGTACTCGATGCATTCGGACATGACGCGACGGACTCGACTCCCACTACGCAGACTATCAACCAGTGGTCGGCCCGGATTGACCAAAAGATCGGCGAGAATGACTCAGCATGGTTTCGCTATAGCCGCGACACGAGCGTATTGAGTGAATCCGGGGGTGTTCCGGGACTTATCAATTCCGTTGTCGTTCCCAACAGGAACTACGGCGGTAGTTACGTACACGTCTTCAGTCCGAGCCTCGTTCTACAAGTTCAATTCGGCAGAACCACCGTCGGAGACAACGCGATACTGGAATTTACGAAGAGTACACAGGGTCTCATCAGCCAGATTGGGTTCTCGCCATCATTTGTCGGCAACTTCGCGGCATCGCCGGGAAGAAACTTCCTTCCTGGGCTGGATATCTCCGGGGGGGGTGTTGGTGGCAGCGGCGCATATGCCTCCCCAGGCGAAAACTACGCGCTGCACCCCGATGTTCCCAATGCCAACCAATATGCCGGCGTGTTGACGAAGACATTTGGAAACCACACGATTAACATAGGCGGGGGATTCATCACCAACAAATTTTATAGTCCGATCACGACCGATAACATCACGTACGTAGGGGAGCAAACGGGTAATCCTGAAAATTCGGCTCAACCCGGCGACGCACTTGCCTCCTTCCTCCTCAACGTTCCAGAGGCAGCAGACCGGCGCAACGTCGTTACAGAAACGCGTCCCGGGGGTGTCATGAGCGAGTTCCTGCAGGATTCTTGGAGAGTCACAAACAGGCTGACGATCAATGCGGGCCTTCGCTACGATCTCACACTTTTCCCACCCGTGGGAACGACGAAGCAAATTGGCGTGAATGGCGGGCCGGAGACAGGTGACATTGATTTCAACACCGGCAACTATATCGTTCAGAAGCTTCCCCCTCTCTGCAGTGTGCGCGGCTATGCGCCTTGCATTCCCGGAAGCGGCCTTCCGGCGAACGTTGTCGTGTCTCCCAACGATAAGATCATGCATAACACCCCCACCAATGTCGGCCCCCACCTCGGTTTTGCTTTAAGGGTGAGAGAGAACCTGGTTGTTCATGGGGCCGCCGGCATCGTCTATGACAATTGGGCGGGTGTATTGCAACTTGCGCAGAATATTGACGGACTGTGGCCCGACATCGGTCAACAGGAACCCACTGGCTTAAACGTACCGACTTCAAGCTCACCGACACCGACAGTTACTTCACAGAATCCACTCGCAAGCAGCGGCAGCGGCACGTTCGTTCCGGCGCCTACGCCATTTACTCAGCAGGGTTTTGAGTACGATCCGAGAATGAAGAATCCTTATTCGGAACAGTGGAGCTTTGGCGTGCAGCAACTGATTGGCTCGTCGACCACTTTGACGGTGAATTACGTAGGCTCCAGCACGCACCGGCTCGATGTTGGCGGTATTTACGGTGGCGCGCTGACGCCCGGACCTGGCCCTATTGCGCCGCGTCAACTTTTTCCCTACATTACGCCGACGTTTTACGATCGCAGCACAGGCCGCGGCAATTACAATGCGCTGCAGGCCTCGTTGGAAAGGAGGTTCACCAACGGTCTCTCGTACTCGGTGTCCTACACCTGGTCAAAGTCCATCGATGTCGGAGGCGACGGATATTTCGGCGTTGAAGGCGGCGTTCCACAGAATGCCTATGACCCGGGTCAATACGATCGGTCTGTCTCAGGACTTGATCTAAAGCACATTTTAGCAGTGGACACGCTGTATCAAGTTCCCGTGGGAAAGGGAAGGATGTTTTCCACTGGAAACGGCGCCCTCGATTATATCCTGGGGAACTGGCAAATCAATGACATCTTCCAGGCCCATTCGGGCTCACCTCTAACCTGCCTTGACGGCAATGATGTTTCGAATACGGGGTCACTTGGTTTTGTTGCTTATGAACACTGTAATGTGGTAATGAGTCCCGCGCCTAAGCTGGCAGGGACGTGGTTTAATACTAACGCGTTTGCCATACCGGCGGATGGAACCTACGGCAACGCCGGTCGCAACTCAATCAGGGGCCCAGCCTTTTGGGACTTGGATTCGTCGGTCTTCCGCCAGTTTCCGGTGGGTGAAGGGCGGCAATTCGAGTTTCGAGCCGAAGCCTTCAATTTGGCCAACCACGTGAACCTGGGTCTGCCCGACGGCAGCATCACCGACGGGTCCTTCGGCACGATCAGCGGCACTGCATACGGCAACACATTCTTAAACCGGCAGCTTCAGCTTGCGGTGAAGTTTCTCTTCTAAGCCTGTTAACTGCGGAGCAAAACCGGACAGCGTGACCGGCAGGGGTATGCGAAAGGCAGAAAGGGGCCAGTAAATTGGTTGCGTTGTTGTTGCGTACTTGCGTGTAGAAGCGTGGCTTCCGAAGCCTTTGGCGCGGACGCGGGTTCGGATGGATGGGGGTTCAGCGTTCTGGACGGAATTCGGCGTGTGTTTCCGCGTTGGGAGCGTTACGGAAGGCAAATGCTATTTTCAAACCGAGAATCCGCTAACAATGCGTTGCCAGGCGAGAGCGCCCCCGTCGTTCTTCACGCAACACGGCCGGCAGTTATGAGCCATCGCTCGCGTGTTTTTGCACTGATGGTTGTTTGCTGTGCCCTTAACGCGGGCCCGATCTTTGCAGCCGTCCCACAGGGAGTTCCGACGTCGAGCGAACTCCTCGGGCAAGGCCGAAAGCTCCTTGAGGCAGGAAGACTCGCCGAAGCCGAATTGGTCCTGGATCGCGCTGAGAAACTCGTTCCCTCTGATCCGGTGATCCTGACTCTGGATGCCAAGGTCAAAGGCCGGCTGGGCGAGTATGCCAGCTCCGTCGCTCTCCTCAAGCGCGTGATTCGGCTGACCCCGCAGTCCGCCGAGGCGCACGTCGATCTTGCCATCGCTCTCGCAGACTCTGGCGACCTTAACAACGCCTTGGCGGAAACGGCGACCTCAATTTCTATCGCTCCCGCTCTGGCGAACGCGCACTTGAATCGGGCGCGCATTCTCAGTGACATGAATCGGAATCGGGAGGCTGGCGACGAATTTGCTCTTGCGGCCCGGCTCGCTCCGGGCGATCCAGACTGTTATTTCTACTGGTCGTTTGTCGAGCGGGCGCAGGGAAACTTCACTAAAGAAACCGAATTGCTGCGGAAAGTCGTGAAGCTGCAGCCCGGCAACGTCAAGGCTCATATCATGCTTGCGGATAGTCTGCAGTATCAGAATCGGACCGCCGAAGCGGTAGCTGAGCTTCGAATCGCTCTCGAGATCGATCCTGATTCAGCGCAAGCCATCTATGAGCTTTCGCGCGCTCTTCGCACCACCGATCCCGAGGAATCGAACAGGCTGCTTGGCCAGTTCAATCAGCTCAAGACTCAGAACGCCGTTGTCGATCGGGCCAAGGCGCTGGCTAATGAAGCTTTCCACGCATTTACGGTGCAACATTTGGGCGAGTCAGTCCGCCTTTATAATGAAGCGCTCGAAGCCTGCGGAGATTGCGATATCGAGAGTACACTGCACCGTGATCTAGGCTTGACTCTCTGCCGGAACGGCCAGATTGAACAGGGCGCCGAGGAGCTGCGCAAAGCGCTCGCGCTTAATCCCGAAGATCGGGACGCCGCGAAGGCTTTGGAAACGATTCGCGTTATGAACAAGACCGAGTGACCGAAGAGAGCTGCGGCTGGATACAGAGAACAATCTTCTCCTCTGCCAAATTCATCATGAATCGCTCACATAGGCAAGCTATGAGATTGTGGCGTCATTTGATCCTTCATTTTGATGGAGATTGCGAAAGCATGCGGAACAAACTGGCAGCAGAGAAGCAGTTGATTTCTCGTCGAACATTTGCGAAGTCCGCTTTATTTGGGGCGCCGTCGCTATGGCTATGGCTCGGGCTACGAGCACTACCGCTAAATATTTCAAAACTCGCCTTGCGATTCATCAATCCTCTGATCGGAGCCAGCACAAGCACATTACTGGGCGCCGGCAAGACTTTTCCGGGTCCCACAACGCCATTTGGCATGGTTCAGCTTAGTCCCGACACGATTACGGGCGGCCCCAGAGGTCCGGGCTACCCCTTTGAAGGCGATAGCGCACCGGGCTACTCCTACGAGCAGACAACCATCGAAGGCTTCAGTTTTATGCATATGAGCGGCGTTGGATGGTATGGCGATTTTGGTAATTTGCAGGTCATGCCTACTACCGGCCCGATGAAGCTCGACAGCGGCCGGGTCAACCATCCCGGGGAGGGCTGGCGCTCGTTGTATAGCCATGCAAACGAGCACGCTGAAGCCAACTACTATGCTGTAACCCTGGAAAACTATTCCATCAGGGTGGAACTTACTGCGGCTGCTCACGCAGGCATGCTCAGAATCGCTTTTCCACCGGCGGAGACCGCGCGCATTCAATTGAATCTCGCGCGTCGCATCGGCGGCACTTCGACGCGACAATATGTAAGGGTAGCCGGTGATCGAGCTATCGAGGGCTGGATGCGTTGTCCCTCTACCGGCGGGGGATGGGGCAACGGCGATGGCAAAGTCAGCTATACGGTCTTCTTCCGCATGGAGTTATCAAAGCCTCTTGAGCGGTTCGGAGTATGGAAAATCGACGTTGCGGATAGTGCGTTTCCGGTGAAACACGGGTTGGCAACTTCCTATTTCCAGACCGACCAGTATCACCAGCTGGTGCGGCGCGGAACGGTGCTGGACGGTTGCAAAGAGCTGGAAGGGAACCATATAGGTTTTTTCGCAGAGTTTTCTTCGCTTGCAAACGGTGAAAAACTGGTGGCGAAGTCAGGCGTCAGTTTCGTCAGCATTGAGGGAGCGCGCAAGAATCTTGAGCACGATATACCCGGATGGGATTTTCACGAGGTATGCCGCAAGGGGCGGGCGCTCTGGGATGGTGCGTTGAGCTCCATCGAGATCGAAGGTGCATCGGATGACCCCAAAAGGATCTTCTAAACATAACGTCATAAGTAATTGCGCATAATTGTGGAACGTGTTTTCATAGATGCATGCGTGCGCTAACCATAGCTGACTCGGCAGCGATGATTTTGGGGCTGCAGGATGAAATCCGCCGCTCGG
>Ga0335072_10000790_pt1 | contig 56355 bp, 51 predicted proteins | sample Lox_Sample_21_FD_206725 | JGI IMG/M metagenome (GOLD analysis project Ga0335072, IMG submission 206725) | Soil microbial communities from Loxahatchee National Wildlife Refuge, Florida, United States - Lox_Sample_2.1 | ecosystem: Environmental > Terrestrial > Soil > Wetlands | place: USA...
GCGGCGAATACGGTGATAATTCCCGTGTATTTGGGTCGCTCGGCAAGCGGAGCGATATCGTACAGGATTAGCTGGACCAAAGCATTGATGCCTCCTGTGCCAACGCCTTGCATCTATTATCAAGAACGAAGAACTTGTCAGAAGAAGTTTTCCTGAATGCGGGTGTAGAGTAAAGTGTAGTGGAAAAATGCGGGAATCAATCTAACTCACAGTCCGAGCAGCAATCAACCATTGTATGTCCCGAGCTGTAGCGCATAGGATGCTTGCAACGGTGAAAATACTAAGCGCCGCCAACATGCATGTTCGACGATCGAATGCCTGTGAAAACGCGGCGTAGATTAACTGTACGATGCTCTGGGCAAAGAGAAAGGCAGCGCTACACCAGTATGCATTTGCTGTGGTCGCGTTGAGACTCGCCGCGATAGCCGGTAGAGTAGAGGAGAGGATAATCGTATCGAGCGCTGATACAAAGCAGCAGATACAGAGACATATAATGACAATGTAGAAGGATAGGTTCTTCACCGGATACGACGGCGGAACATCCTGAGCCTCCTTTTCAACAGCGGTTTCAGTTGACATGCCCAAAGCAGCACCAGACCTCTAGATGGTGCATGAACCAAAGCAGAGACGGAGCCAGGTTGGCAAGATGAACGGAAGGTCCGACAAAACCCTCTAAATCGGCCTGCACTACAGAAGTTAGAAACATCTCTACACTACATCTAAATATACGAGGGAGCGGATACCCCACACACGACGTGTTTTGTGGCTTGAAAAGGCACACTCGTGCGATGGCACGACACACTCAGCTACCTGCAAGCCTATACGAAGTGCCCGTACCGTATTTCGCCCTACCGTATCGCTTATTTCCCGTTGTCCCAGAGAGTTCAGCTTGCTTGAATGAAACTCAGTGGGAGGCGCTATCGCATCCCATTACCCCTCATATACTAATACCGTTATCCATCAAGAAAAACCACCTAGGCTCTCTTCCCGCGAAAGATGGATGGGGCTGATGTTGAGCCCGAATACGTGAGTCGCGAAAATTCAATCTCTCCAGTTTTCTCTGCACTCGCCAGGCCATTCTAACTTCTGTATTGTTCAGGTAGAAGAGGCCGAGCATCTCGCCGCCGGTCGCACACCCGCTCATGCCGTACTGGAATTCTGCGGCGTGGCTCTCTTTTTTGGCCTGACGGCAACCACAGCGAAAAAGATGTATGACTACTTCATGAGCTACAATGCCAATTCAACCACCGTCTGTCTCATCGGCGTCGCCCTCGTCTTGGGTATTCTAGCGGCCGACTTTGGATCTGGAATCGTGCATTGGGGTGCCGACAACTGGGGTAGCGTCAATCTGCCAGGTGTCGGAGCGGCTATCATACGACCGTTCCGGCATCATCACGTCGATGCTTATGCGATAACCAGACATGACTTCCTAGAGCTCAACGGCAACAACTTCATCGTTACCCTGCCCTTAGTTTGGGTCGCGGTGTCTGCCGTCAAGTCTCCAGACAATGCGTTAAGCTTGGTGTCGGCCACCTTCTGGCTGTCATTCGCGGTCTTCGGTGCCTTTACCAACCAGATCCACTCTTGGGCACACATGAAGAATCCTCCGATGTTGGTTCGAGTCTTACAAAACTCCGGTCTGCTCTTGTCACGAGAGCACCATCACTTGCATCATGTGCGCCCTCATGATTGTAACTACTGCATCACAACCGGTTGGATGAATGGTCCATTACGTGCCATAGGTTTCTTTGAAGCTGCCGAGAGGGCTATCACAGGAGTAACCGGTGTGATTCCGCTTCATAAGCAACTTTCATAGGATTGTATAACGCTAGAACTTTTTATGTCTCATTGTCAAAGCGTTCAATGTCATATCTGCAATCATGATGTAGATACAAGCATATTTGGCGTATTGATACTAAGCGGGAAATGAGTTATGCATCGCAAACAAGATAGAATTAATACCAGAACGCTATACTATGTCACAAGATTCCCACATCCAAAAACGTCATGCGGATCTAAAACCCGCTTCACATCGTTTCGCCATGACAGTGCCGCTTCTGACCATACTCTTCCCAGAAACTTCTTCCTCAACTTCCCCACTCCATGATGGTGTGAGAGCGAACCTCCAGCCTGCAAGATCTCTTCCCTTGCCGCCTCTTCAATCTCCGCATACACCTTCTCCGGCTCAGAGACTCCCTCGAAGTAGAAGGCATAGTAGAAATACACAGCCACTCCCGTCTCGTACAGCTGTGTCACTCTACAACTGACCAACGGCTTCCCCGGCAGATGTCTGGCTTCGTGCTCACGATGCACGCGATCCTTGACACGTTCGCAGAGATCCAGGATTTGCGACCAAGCTATGGACGTCTCGAATGACTCTCCAAGAATGAAGTGTCGCATGGCGAAGTCGCGGATGTAGGCAATGTTGTACGTCATCTCATAGCCTCGTCTGCCGTTCTCAGCGCCTGCATCGACACCGCCGTATTTGCGCAGCAAGCAATTGACAACGCGTTGCTGAATGCGAGTTTCCGATCGCGTGCCTTCGAACACCATGGTGCAGGCAACCATCCGGTGCGGGTCGAAGCCCTTAATGCTGAGGATGTAAAAGTGCTCGAGGCTGCGTTTGAGACCGGCAAAGACGTTCCTGATGAGGCCGGGAGGTGGAGCGGGTTTGAGTGCTTGACTCATTCGGAATTGCTCGTTGTCCACGAGGCGCACGCTGGCGGGCTGGCAGTTCGTCTGTCTAAGTTCGTACAGGAATTGAACACCATCCTCCCAGGTTGGAAACACGACCGCAGCGTAATTCGTAACCTGTGGAAGCGGGTGCAACTTAACAACCGCAGATACGATGATTCCAAGCGTACCTTCAGAGCCAAAAATGTACCGCAGTGGATCACTTCCCGTGGATTCCCGAGGATTAATGCTGCTTTCCTGGTCCTGATCTTGTCCCTTGGCCAGAACAGCTCCTGTTGACGTGACTACTCGCATGTCAAGGACGATATCTTCGATGTTTCCATATCGGTTCTTCTTCATCCCGCTCGCATTCGTCGCGATCCAGCCACCTAATGTCGAAAACTCGCAGCTGTCAGGCTCGTGCCCGATTGTAAATCCTCTTGTTGCTAGGGTTATCATGATGTCGTTCCCGACCGCGCCAGCCTCAATCTGAGCGAGCCGGTTGACAGGGTCGATCCAGATGATCTTGCTCATTCGCCGTGTATCAAGGGAGACAACCATACGTACTTCGCCATCCTTGTGGAAGGAACACCTCAAGGCCTCCGTGACATTCGTTCCGCCACCATAGGGGATGATACAGACGTTGTGGTGACCAGCAGCTTCAACAATCTGGATTACCTGTGCCTCTGACTCCGGGTAGACCACCAGATCAGGAATACGGGCCAAGCCTGATCCGTATTTCATTGAATACATCTCCTCCTGAGTATGGCCGTGTCCGTGTCTTCTCCGATCCTTGGCATCGCTACTGATCTGGTCATCTCGGAGAAGTGCCACCCGCCGGATCGCATCCTGGAATTGATCGTTACTGCATTGCGGTTCTGCGATTGAAGGTGAGCGTTCGGCAGCTGGCTGCAGTGGTACGTCGACACCGAGCGTATCACTCGCCCATGGCAAGAATAAGGGCAGTTTGAAGCCACTGAGCAGGTAGCGAGAACCAGTCACTTCTACTGTGCCATCAGCATCTATGCGATATGCCGTGTCCCTGAAACCCCACACATTGTCGCTCTCTCGATCATCATCATTCTCCCTCTTGGTAGATTGATTGACATAGATGCGCGTTTGATACTGGAGTGCCTTGCTGTTGTCTTTTTCTTTCAGATGTCGAAGGGACGAGAGATGGGCCAGCGTCTTTGCATGACAATTAGTTGACCAGACTCCTTTCCCCGATGCCAACTGAGACAAGAGAAACTGTAGATATCCCAGCCATTCCTTCATTTCGTCGTGACAAACTGGCTGGAAGAAGGGGTCATGACCAATGTTCGCCTTTATTGACCAATCGATGCACAAAGCAAAATTCATCCCTCGGATGGATGAATACGATCACCACGTGAGCAGTAAGCAGCCATCATGCCGCCATCACCAGGATAGTCTTAGAATGGTGCCAGTTTCAGCCCTCCTTGTTATTGCTAACGTACCGTGCGGCCCTCTAATACGAGTTGTAATGATTGGTTCGGTTTCGATTGACCCGCTCTTTCGGACTCTTCTCCTGTTCTGCGTTCGAATGTTCGGATCCTGCTACACGCAATGCCGCCGTGGTGGTGGCCAGGCAACAGCATTTCGACCACTTAGGAAGTCTTTACAGCTCGAAACCTTCGGGCTTAAGAACACACATAAGCAGAGGGGATTAACCATCCCTTTATAATTGCTGAGCGAGCGTCTTTGCATCACTGTATCCTCTAGTAACGAGCCATACCGTCTTACATCAAACCTCTTTCAAGCTTCAGGTCTCTTGTACGACTCAATTCTTTCCATAACAGTACAATTGTCGATTCTCGTGCAGCCTCGTCTTGGAGAAGTAGGCAAAGATATCGACGTTCAACATGCATCCGCTTTCATCAGACCATCAATGCAACCACCTTCCTTTCGCCAAACATAAGCTTCAGAAGATAAGCATCTTGTCTGCTGTCCTTGGTTGTGCTATCCTTATCCCCTACGGTATTCTCACCAAGAAGCTACTCCCAACCATCGGCCTCGTTCCTCTCGGCCTTTCGTTCGTCAAGACCATCATCACACTTCGCGTCTTATACCACTCCAGCCGCATGTTCCGCGAACGGCGCGGGGACTATCAAATTGTCCTGGATGATGACCACGAACGGCCAGACCCCCGCAAAACATACTTTGGTGCGCTGGTTGACTTGATTATTGCGGGTGGCTTGATGACTGTGATTATACTCAGTTTGGTCGAAATGACAAAAGGAGAGTTGATATGGGTTAGGTCTAGTTCACAAGGCCACTACTGGAGAGTCGAGGCTTCTGATTATGTATGGGGAACGTATGGTACCGTGCCGTTGTGGATCAGTTTGTGGGTTTCTATTCTTACATGCACAATGTTCTTGAGAGGAATTGAATGATCTGACAGTGGATAGTTTTGTTCACATGCGGTCCTTCAAGCAAGCAGTTGGAAAGAGCGTCAAGGAGAATATTCGCATGTGGATGACATGTCCCGAATGCTATGCTCAAGCACGACAGCGACAAGCCGGTGGCGCGTCAACCGGGTCGATTCAAGGCCCCGCAGATCACCCTCATCCAAAGACCGCAGTTGGAGTATCGGCCGCTGGATCACAGGGAGTATAAGTTCTATACAATTGAGCGGATGGTGGACTTTGACCTAAGGCACGGGATATGAGGATATGATGAGGATATTATGGAGCATCCAGGTAGTTGGTGAGCATTTGCTTCAGATGTTGTTCACGCATTGGATCGGAACTACGAGTTATTCGTTGGAGAGATGAAGTCAATTTGCTAAACATAGTCCTTGAACTTACAGGCCGCTCTTCCTGAAAGCCACCCTCATCTCCAAGTGCTCAAGAGTTACAGCATCGCTCTCCAACCACCCGTCTGCGGCCTCTCCAAGCCCAAATGATCGCAGACTTGCCCAATGTGATCGAATCCCCAAAATGTCTCTGTCTCACCCTTTGAATTCGTCGCTAAAACATTGTCAGGAATGTCTACTTCCGCAGTCGATCGAGCACTCACCAACAAACCATGGCAGGCCAAAAGCTCCCGATGCAAACGCCTCATCGGTCTTCTCCGTTAACAGTTTCTTGACCTCAGGCGTACCCGCCTTCTCCACCATGCTCTTCGCCTCTTCGCCTCCGACAACTGTGGCAAGCGCCTCGACGATGACTTCAGGCTTCTGAATTTGCTTGCGATTGACCCTAGAGTCGAAGGTCAGGATCAAGACACGGCATTGCAAACGACGACTCACCAAAATGCCTCCCACAGCGCGTCAAGGGCATCGCCGATCTTGTCGGCGTTGCACGAGAGCTTCAGTGCCGTCAGCGCCCGCTGGACCATGACAGTGTTGTTTGGGAAGTTGTCGGGAGGCTGTGATGCCACGGGAATGTTGAAGAGTCGCGACCAGCGCATGCGCTCAACGTTGATCCATCGATCCTTGTCTACGATTGCGCACGGTTAGCGGGGCCACAGGGAACAGTTGCGGGTACTAGGTAGGATAGAAAACACACTTTTGATCATGATCGGTGCTGTGTTGTTGCATGAGCGCATCAATCCGCCTAGGAAGATCGGAACGTAGGTGATTTCGCATGGTTTGAAGATTGGCCAGTGCTGAGTTCAGCGGTTATCTTTTAATTCGAAAAGTTAAAGAAGATAGTGACTGTGAATTTAATCATTTCAAGGAGCCGCCGATTGCGGATCCTTGATGAGGCTCAAATGTAGGATTGAAACCCCGGCATGACAGAGCTCGGTCCCAAGGCTTTCCAGCCGCGCAGCAGGGAAGCTCACCTTTACCGCATAGAAGGCCATGTACGAAAAGGGCGAAACTATATCTACGTATAGGGTTATCTTAGGCGCCGCCATCGTCTTGATCAATGTTTAGTCAATACATAAAGCGATTTGTCGTTGGAATGGCGCAATGCTACGCGGAATGTTCATACAATAAGCATGGAGTAGTTTGTGGGGTACCGAGGTGCAATTGGGAATATTGCACAGTATTGACGGGTACGTTGACTACAGCCACTTCACATGATGCATGCCGCATACACTCTATGATAGCCAAACGGCAATGAGCCAAGACAAAGTGTGAGATTTAGATGGGAAGTAGGAAGGTCTAGCAAACCAGAGCTTAGACCTGCCATTTCAATTAAATTGCGACTTCGAAGGGCCTTGCCAATCGGAATACGATACAAATGAGAAGATGTTCGTTGTGTGCCACATCAAAAGTACTCTATACACGACCTCTATAGTAATACCCTGACCAGCCAGTGATGCAGTGTGCTCCGCTACCCAACAGGTAAAATGATAATCAAGTGAAGATTGACACACCTGACGTGCGGCGGAAAAGGCAATAGCAAAAGATGACTCGGCTCAGAGGGTGACTTGGAACTTCGGATTGGTCCGTATTCGCTCGCCGTAGGTGGAAAATAGGAAAGGAATGGGTATCATGCCCAAGGCAATGAAAGCAAGTAGGCTGTTTCCCCATCCCAGCCCCAATTTGTCGTACATACTCAACCCGCAAAGAGGAAGTAAGGCGCCGAAGATGGAACGGAGGACTGTGTTCGCGGCCATCGCAGATGCAGCGTGGATTGTAAATGCGTCGATGAGATAGGTGTTGATTGTCATCTGAAGAGGGCGTTAGCACTCAAATTCTTGAAGCTGCTCGGAAATTTGGAAAACTTACGAAGACAGACAACATGGCAATGCCAATGATGGCGGTTCCAATCAACGGCACGATCCAGTGGACATGCTTATCTGTGCTCCACCCATACATGAATAGACCCACAGGTAGACAAAGGCCAGCTGGAACAGTAATGAACAACGGAATACGCATTTCTGGCTTAAGCACCTTGCCTGCAGCTTTCGCCTTACGCAAGACGCGGTCGGAAACATTGCCCAGGATGGCGAGACCGAGTAACATGCCCACGCCAGTGCCGATGTACGTCAATCCCACAGTGCCGGTCGAGAAGTGGTATGTTTCCTCGAAGACGAAAGTAAAGGTTGTGAATAGGAGGTAAAGCATACCGTAGGACACTGCGGTGTACCAGCAGAGTGCCGCAACAATAGGCGACAGAAACAACATTTTTGTTGGCCTAAGAATTGCTCGTTTAAAAAGCTCTTTTGCTTCAAGGCCATTATCGAGTTTGCTGCGGAATTTTGGGTTGCCCGTTTCCTTGCGTAGCTTTTTGGCCTTTCTTCCCAATATTACCGGTGGGTAGCTCTCCTTCAAAACCACTGTCGCGATGGCTGCTGCGGCACCGGATACGATTGCGAGAACCCAGTAGATCCACCGCCAGCCCTTCGCTTGCGAAAGATAGCCTCCACAGACTGGCCCTACCACAGGCCCGACAAGAGGACCCATTGCCCAAACAGCCATGCTAGCTCCTCGTCTTTCTTGTGCGATCATGTCTGCGATCGTTCCGCCACCTAGAGTAAGCGGTGAAGCACCAGCGCATCCAAGTAGGAATCGAAACGCAATCAGCATGCCCATGTTGGTGCTGAGGCCGCACGCAACAGAAAATATAACGAATAGAACGTTGCAAGAGACGTAGAGTGGCGCACGGCCGTATAGTTCGGAAAGCGGAGCAATAATCAGAGGGCCGATGGCGAATCCGAGAATGTATACGGAGACAACGAATTCGGCAAGTAATTGATTGTTGTTGTTGAAGTCTTTCATAACTAGTGGCACGGCCGGAGCGAAGAAGGAAGATGCCAGCGGCGTAATAAAGGTGATGAATGACAGGATTGCAATCGTGCCATACTTTCTAGTGGATGACCAATTCATAGGATTATTGGGATCTTGATCGGCTGGCTCATCCCACCACACTAGATTCTGATCCGCTGATGATAATTCTGCATTTTCATCCTGCGCTTCTTTGTCTTCTGGGGTGCGGGAGACTCTGTTATACGGCCTGTCCGCATCATGGCCCTCCTCGAGTGCGAGCTCAAGATCCTTGTCGAGATCTCCGATTGCCGGGTCGCTGAACGTGCCTGGAGTTGCCATGTGCTATAACCTCCATCTTGTCAGTATATGATTTAAAGGACGAAGACAAGATGCTGACGGTGAGATACGCGAGGGGGTCAGCGCGGCATGCGCCTGACGCCCGGTGCCCCAGCAGCGCCCATTGCCCCAGCAGCGCCCATTGGAACCATTCGCCGCCAGCTTGTGGCCCCAAGGCTTGAGATGAGATCTGAACCGACATTGAACTGGACGGAGAAACGAGAGTTACGTACTTTTACACCTACTGAAGCTCCCCTGTCGGCGGAAGCTTGACTTCTGCACCACGAAATACCTTCGTGCTTGGACAGTAAACTCGGGCCCCTGGCCAAGAAAAATCTATGAGGTTAAAAGAGACGTCGAGGCCGTCAACGTAAGAGCAGACACGTTTTCTGAGCAAATATCTGAAAGACAGGCTGGCGACAATATTAGGATTTGAATGCCTAACAATTTCGTGTGTGGTGTCGTTAGAAGCATCATTAGAAATTTTCGACTGGGAATTTTACAGCTTTTCCGTCTCTATATGCTGCGAGCCGCGAGATCCTCAAGCTCCACCCACCGGTAACGCGGAGTATTCGGCGGATTAATGCTAGACATAAAGCTTGTGCATCACTGGTTGGAACGTGCGTGCTCCGCCATCCGAGTTATGCACGGAGTTTACGTTCGGATAATATCCGAAGGCCAAGCTAACAATTTGAGATACATTTTGTGAAAACAACATCACCATTGAACATGCTCGTATTATGTCCACTGCTATGCCTTGTCTTGTTGCTTATTTCGTATTGCCTCGTATCAGTGCTCGGCATAACGGCATTAATGACTAAACCATCAATTTTTGAGTCCGCTACTCTAGTGAAACACTATCGTACTCCGTACGCAGAAAACGAGATAAACACCCAAGAATTAGCCATCGGGCCTCTTGGTTAAAAAAAAAAAAAAAAAAAAAGGGTAATTTCTACTTATATGCGGACAATAACTGCCACAGAATTTCCCGTAATCAACAAAGATGGGCGTGCGGTGATGGTGGTTGTGACATGTGTCTTTCGTAGCACCTTCTCGTCTCATGGAGAGCCAGCTTCACAGTTTCCGAACTCCATAGCGGAATCATACTGGGCACGAAGTTGACAAACTCAAATTTCCAATGCCTATACCGTCGCCGTCCGCTCGTCGAATGGGATTCAATCTGTCAAGCCGCGCACCGCTGTGAATTGAACTCATCAGGATGTGGAATCTCCATCTCAACGGATGTTTATGTTGCCTTCGGTGACGGAGTTGTGAGCAGAGAGCAAACCATTTTCAATTACTGTCGCTTTTTGAATTAAAGCCCAGGTTAAAAGGCATACCCTCGACCGCACTGAGCCACGGATTAATACGTTTTGGGCTTGTTCAACAGGTCTTCTGTCACTCTTCCTTCGCATGAGCGTCTCATTTGGTTACCAGTTAATGTTCTTTCCTAGTGCGTCTTGTCAGCTCTATGACTGCGGTGCTGGGCATTGGTATTGTCGGCTCGTGCTCTTCCTTTCCAACTATCAAAGTCAGGCCAATTCCCCCATCAGCTATGTAATGATTAAGATATTTTAATATCTGCCATGACAATCGATACTCGTCATATCTTGGTTGACAGTAGGATTTAAATTCCATTTGTCAGTCCGCGGTCTTCAATATGGCGGTTGGTGATTAGAAAACAAAGAGCATGGGGCCTTGTGGATGGAACTTCCAACGCAAAGGTTTGTATAGCTCGAATACGTTCACTAAAGATCCAAGTGTGGCTGCGGTTTAACGGACTATGTAGCTGGTGGAGACGAAGCAGACCGCCGCGGCGGTGAAGATACCGGATGTACGGCGACTAGATTGTGCGCTCGAGATATAAGCAACAACAAGATAACCTGTATGCTGGTGATGAGAGTACTTCATACCCGATGGATGAGATTCTTTTCTTTTGAATAATTTGGATCTTGCTGAGTGTAATAGAAATCTATGGACCACAGGCTCAGTTTGCGACTGTTCTCGAACTGGGTCGTAATTTCAAAGCTCTGGTTTGACGACAACACTCCGCAGGTATGCAACACTTCGCGCTTTTACTACTGTAAGAGGCCGCTCTCTCATCAAATTTCACTTCTCCGCACAAAATATTTTTTTCTCTCATCTGCGTTCACCAACTATTATCCTCATTCACCAATATCCATTACCACCTGTCCCCCGATGTCGAAGATATTCGAAACCTCAGACGAAGAAGTCACAAATCCAGCGACATCGTTGGCAAAAGCTTCACAGGCATTGGCGCTTCTTGATGTCAGTCAGGAGGGCCATGGTCTGGATAGCTCGATTTCAGTAAGCTCCAAGAACCCATTCGAAGACAAAGCTTCTACTCTTCAAACGGAGTTGCCAGCTATACTCGAAAACGCCTCTCAACACAGTCTTCAATCAAAGGATGGCAATCCTGGAAAGCGTCCTGTCTTGCCACAGTTAGAATTGTCGCCGGCGGCAAAGCAACGCAGAGGACTTATAGCAGCTCTACAGCGCCATGCGATGGAAGTGCACGTTGATATCATGGTACCCGGATCTGTTGACGACGTCGATGGCACCGAGAAGCGTGTGAAGGCTTCTATTTCGACCTCCAAATCCCCAAATGGCACTGGAAAGAGCGCAGAGATGGAATGGAAAGACCTTGAGTTGCTTCCAGAACGTACTGTCAACCAGGACATCCAAATCCTAGACTCTGGTCGCGACGAGAACCGCAATATCGATAGTACCTCCGCTGAGAACACTTATGGCTCTCCTGACTCTACAGGTGACGATGCAACTCCAAAGGCTTCCATTCGTTCTGTTCAAGCGATAGTTACACCCATGAAGAAAACGGTCTACGAAACGCATATCCTTCGGGATATGAAGGGTCCATGCTGCTCCAGTAATTCTCCGGATAAAACCTGCAAACCTCGCATTGCTGCGTCGATCCCATCTCACGAGACCGAGTCCGGTTTCGAACCAGTAACGGCAATTAGACTTCGCCGCGGACGATCGCATCGTTCTGTTGCCTCACCACCGGATCGCGATGTACTTGAGCTGGGTACTCAGCAGGGTGCGGATGGTCAGAAGTCTGTCAATGACACCTCTATCGAAGGTGTTGACTACCAACATGACCCACGATCGACACAGACCGCGAAACATAACCAAGGCCGGAAGAGACAGCGCAAGTATACAGTCAGAAGCAGTGGGAGTCCCGTCCGCACTGATGATGACACTGCTGATGCTGAGTTTTCGGTTGGAGAAGTTCAGGTTTTACAGGTGGAGCAAATGGTATTCCGCTTTTCTTCACCCAATCCGGAGATACATCTTACCAGCCCTTCCGCGCTGTCCCGATCTATCTCAAGCTATGCATCTGCAAAATCTACTATTCAAGCTACGATGCGAGCTTCGGGCCTGACCGAAGCAGATGATCCGTTTATTTCAAAGCCGGAAGAAGAGATTTCTATCTTGCAACGGAATCTGGACGAATGCGCCAAGGTCGACCAGCAGTCCGTAAGTAAACATAAAATCACAACATCGGACTCCATTCGAGTGCGCTGTCGAAGAATAGGAGGAGTAGTTGGACTAACTTTTGTAAGGATAATATGGACGTTGCCGATACCATCCCTTTTACGAGTTCATCCACTTCATGCGAATCTCAAACATCATCTGCACCAACACTTGAGAATGATGACGACTTTATGGATCAGTGGGAAGCAAGCCTAGGACCAGAGCAACGTACTATCTTCCGCATAATGCTCCGTGCGGCGCAGAAAGCGGTGTCCAAGCTGATCGACAGCGAAGATGTGATTAGCGAACTCGCATCAAGTTATGGATCATCGCTGGCACCTCTCTTCAAAGAATTAGTTTCTATCGAACGGAATATTGCGGAGCAGAAACGTCGCAGGTCTCTGGAGTTCTTGGAGAGCTACACGGGGTCCATCGAGAAGCATATAAAGGCGTGTCAACAAATCGCTCGAGCGAACAACCATGCACACTAGTAGGAACTCGGCAGTGGCCACGTGGGCCTTTGATGTGAACATGTTCTACACACATTGGCTATGGTGAATGTTAATGGTACCGGAGAGAGGGCTTGATGTAGATCAGGTCAATGGCCGTAGATTAAAATGGGGAGGATGGTTGAGTGAAGGCTTTGATAGCCGGACTTTTGAGATATTACCAATTTTGTAAACTTCAACTTTCTATCTTCCGCTAACATCTGAATGTGTCACTCCAAACAGACGTGGTCACATTTCGAGCGAATATGGAGCCATTGCGAGATAACGGCCACTACTAACAATTCATGTCGTCTCACTCATCGTTTCATGCATTCAAACAAGCTATGTCAAACAAAACTGAAATGATGAAAGACAATGCAACCCAAGGCGCCATCGCTCGCTATGAATACGTCACATCGGAACCAGGAAGGCGGCAGCATAGCAATAGGCGCGTTCTTTTCCAAGCGCTAATTTCCCCCCAAACCACTGTCTTCACCTGATACTCTGCCGCTCCTCCTCCTGTTCATCACCAATTCGTGGTGGAGACCTAGACTTCTCACCGGTGCCTCTACTCCCAGCCCACGGACTGGCCGATCTAGAGCGCCTCTTCTCGCCTTCCTTCCTAAACCACTCAATGGTGCGCAACATCTCCTTCCTCCCGGTCTTCGCATCGACGTGCCTGCCCCTCAAGCTCATACTGACCTTGTCGCGGTTGTCGACCTTGAGCAGGCGCTCGACGAGCAGCTTCTGCATGTTCAGGCACACGAAGACGCCGCAGTCGCTGCCGTTCTCCTGCAGTGGCGCGTCGCGCAGCGACACGAACCGCAGCCGCTGCCCCAGCAGCCGCGACAGCTTGTCGTTGGCCAGCATCGCCGGCCGGTCGTTCTCATCGCCTAGCGAGTCGTAGTGGAATGCTACGCCGTCGATGACCGATACCACGAGTAAAGACCAGTGCGAACCGCCTTCGGGAAGAGATGGATTGGTGTTGTTATTGATGGGTAGGAAGATATGTGAGGTTTTGGAGAGGTCCGGCAGGGCTTCTTTGACGGTGAGTGGGTCCGGTGTCAGATTTAGCATGAGAGACATTGTTGGTCGGAGTAGGACGATGCGAGCGCGTGGGTACTGTGGAAGGATCGTACGCTCGAGATACTCCTCCCAGAAGGAGATTGCCTTGGTGTAGGTGAGTTTACATATCAGTCTCTTTGGGAGGTGTCAAGTTGACGAACATTGTCAGTGAGCCAATCACCTTTCTTGATTGAGTCGACGTCTTCTTTGGTTAATCGAATATCGTGGTAACTTAAGTATGCGTCTTCCGGTGCTAACTATAGAATATGTCAGAATTCATTCCGTTGTTCAGAAATAACGAGTGCATTTATGATTGGTCATTGGAAAGAAGATTGGAATTTAGCCCACACAGCGTAAAGTAATGAGCGACCTGACGATGAAATATTTCAAGTAACTGCTAAAGGAAGGATAACGGCCGTCCAATTTTGGCTTTATGCCAGGTAAAAGGATTTGCCTCTTAACGTTCACTGGAGGCAAGGTCCGTTCGTTTGTGGCGTCCATGCCCTAGGATCCGGATTGGGCCTTAGCATGTGTTGATTGTGAGTCTTGTGGAGCCAATTCAGTGTTATGACTGTGCCTGAGATCTCCCTTTCCACTATTTGAATCAGGATGGTTGGAATGGTCCGTGGTGGCTAGAAGCTCATGCTCCTGAGAGAACTTTTGTCCACGTAGCAATTGCCGAAGCTCTAGGAGGAGTAACAGTCGGTTTGGATTTTGTACGCCTTCACTAGAGGGATAAACGATGTCTCTTTCTCCGCTTACTAGTTGCATAACCAGGAGAATTCCACCAATGAATATTCGAAACTCGCTTTTATATAGTGTTTTGGGAATGTCTCGCGGTTTGCCGTTGCGCTTGCATAAATGTCTGGCTATTTCGACTGTCCACGAAGGGACTCCATGGATTATCAGTACAACCGCAATAGCATTGATAATGAGGTCCTTAAGTTCGGTGTGGCTCATGATGAGGTAGCGATCTGGAGGAGGATCTGATGGCTTTTCGGGAGGTATTTTTTTGAGTATCTGCTCTTGACACGCTCTAATGACGTCTTGCCCCAATTGCCGGTCATAAAACAACAGACTCGCGACTCCTTCGACGCCAAGTGCTTTGAAGCTGAGGAGTGGTACCTTTTCCTCGATGTAACTCCGGTACTTAGGTAGCTGTGTATGACAAAGTACGATGAGAAGTCGACCTAATGGTGAATCCAGTTCAGGAAGAATAACGGTTTTAGGGGGGTTTGGCTCCTTGCGACAGTCTGGGAGCATATCGTGTGGAAGGTCCTCGCCTTCAGCCCTAGCTGGGGTCTCTCCTTTGGTTTTATCTTCATCCTGGGTCTCCATACCGTTGATCCGATAATCTGCTTGTCCACAGGTTTTTGAAATGACCATAATGGTAGCGAATGTAATGGACGTAACAATACGGATTGACGATTGCAACAAAGCCAGTATTTGGAATACGAGTGTGATGAGAAGCGATATCTGAACAGGCGGGGAGTACGACATGGATGAGAGAAGAAAACTTACATTGTCTCCGAAGCGTTTACTCACTCTGCCTCCAAACGGGTGGAAACCAGACATGACTGTCGGTGACGACTGCCTTTCCGTGCTCGCTGCCTTTCCACACGTCACAGCGAAGAGAAATAAACTTGCAAGGCGTTGGAAGCGGCTCCCTCGGCTCGAGCTGTCGTAGAGGCAGAGGCAGAATGAAAGTTATAAGATGCTTGCCCGTAGGATGCACAAATAAGGGGAAGTTAGGATATTGGAGGACGTATTTTCTTAGCGTCCAAGCTCTCTTGTTTGGTGTTGATGATCTTGGGCATTTTACTGCAGCGGGGGGGAGTCAGCCTCCGAAATGATTGCATGACTGCATGACGATCTTGCGTTCACAAATGACCAAGGTCCCTCGGCATGTCCTTTGCCATTCCAATGCCCAGGAGGCGAATTACTAGCATTGAGAAGCCAACGCAGACATCATTATTGAAGTCGAACCCGCGGAATAGCATGGTTAAAGGCCAATTAAAATCACGTGCCATCGCGTGTCGCGTTAATGGTCGCTTTATATTAGCGCGCCGAAGGGCTGGTAAGTCGCTGCATCTTCCATATTACTTCCAGATTGTGCTCGCGTGCCATTCTTTCCCGAATACCTCGAAATTAGTCGGAGACCAGTCAATGGTGACTCTCGCAGCTGATGGCGCCATCGAAGAGCCTCTCCTATCTTACTTCGTCACAACCTAAGAAGCAGCAGTCAATTTCGAGCTTCTTTACCCCGGAAGGAAGCTCCACAGCCAAACCTCCTGTACCCTCTTTCCCGCCAGCTTCGAAGACAAAAGTTCTAGATGCTGAACTTGAGTCGACTTCACTGGCTGAGTCGACGGAAGAGGAGCAAGATCTCTTCGTGGAGGACATTCCACGAACCAAGAAGCGAAATGTGGAGAGTAACACCGGCGACATCGCGAACCAGGAGCCTCAGAGTAAGCGGCGAAAGTCGTCTCCCACAACCAACGGTTCAGATGGCCTATCCTCGAGACCGTTCGGAAACAGTAACACTGCGTCAACCTTAATCAGCGAACGTCATCGCCGCCTATCTGAAAGGACATCAAAATTCCTCCTCTCCAGCTCTACCACTCCAGTCGACGAGTCGGATGACGAGGGCACAAGAGAGTACAAAGAGATGATGCATGAACGGTTCGTCAAGAAACTTGGTCGGCCGGACAGCATAGCTGAGATCAAACGTCGCAATCATCGCATCTCTGAAGAAGTACCGGAAACCGAGGAGGCTGGCGAAGACGGAGAAGAAGACGAAGAACAAGAGCAGCCAACAAAATCGTCTAAATTTAAAAAGCTAGGAGGAGCTAGAGCGAATGGACAACTCACGCCCATGGAAATACAGTACTTGGACATCAAGCGAAAGCATTTGGACACCATTGTTGTCTACCAAGTCGGCTACAAGTACATGTTCTATGGCGAAGATGCTAGGATTGCTTCGAAGGCGCTTGGTCTAGTGTGCATTCCTGGCAAGTTTCGATACGATAGTCATCCTTCCGAAGCGCATTATAGCCGATTCGCTTCGGCCAGTTTTCCAGTCGCTCGACTCCCTGTTCACGTCAAGCGTCTTGTGAAAGCAGGATACAAAGTCGGTGTCGTCAAACAGCTTGAAACGGCTGCTCTCAAAGCGGTCGGAGACAATCGCAATGCTCCTTTTGTTCGAAAGCTGACAAACGTGTACACGAAAGGCACCTACGTCGATGACACTGAAGGCTTAGAAGGTCCAGTACCTGAATCACCGGATGATGCTCCCAGGACAGGGTACTTGTTGTGCCTCACTGAATCGAACGCTCAAGGTTGGGGAAATGATGAGAAAGTACATGTTGGCATCGTTGCGGTACAACCAGCCACTGGTTCCATCATTTATGATGATTTTGAAGACGGCTTTATGCGTAGCGAAATCGAAACACGCCTCCTTCACATTGCACCATGCGAATATCTGATCGTTGGTGAACTGTCGAACGCTACGGAGAAGCTCATCAAGCATCTATCTGGAAGCAAGTCGAATGTCTTCGGTGATCAAGCCCGTGTCGAGCGAGTCGAAAAACCAAAGACAATGGCCGCCCAAGCATACAGTCACATCTCAAAATTCTATGCGGATAAGATGGAGGATTCCGGTGATAGTGCTCAAGATCAACGCAAGAGTGTGATGCTTGACAAGCTTCATCAGCTCTCCGAACATGTTACTGTATGTCTCTCTGCCATGATCACACACTTTGTGGAGTATGGTTTAGAGCATATCTTTGACCTGACGAAAAATTTTCAATCTTTTGCCGCACGAACTCACATGCTAATCAATGGCAATACTCTCAACAGCCTAGAAATCTACCTTAATCAGACGGATTACTCGGAGAAGGGAAGCTTGTTCTGGACGTTGAACCATACTCGAACACAATTCGGCAAACGGCTACTCCGCAGTTGGGTTGGTAGACCGCTACTATTGAAGGATGAGCTCGAGAAACGTACCTCTGCTGTCGAGGAGCTTCTTGATTCCGACCGAACAACTCAGGTAGATCGTCTTAAGAGAATGCTGCCTTTAATTAAGGGCGATCTTGAGAAGATTTTAGTCCGAATTTACTACAAGAAAGCCGCTAGGCCTGAGGTTTTGAGCTTTTTACAGACCATGCAAGGAATCGCGAACCAATTCTCTCACATCGAAAGCGCTTCAGATGCTGGATTCACGTCACCACTGCTCTCTGAAGCCATTGCAGCTCTTCCCAAAATCCAGAGTACAGTTGTTGACTTTTTGGACAGCATCAATTCGCAAGCGGCAAAGGACGACGATAAATACAATTTCTTTCTGGCATCACACGAAACGGAGCCCATGGTTAACCACCGCCTTGGTATCGCTGCAGTTGAACATGAGCTTGATGAACACCGCGCTGTCGCCGCGTCAAAGCTAGGCAAGAAGAAAGTCGTGTACGAAACGGTGGCAGGTAACGAGTACCTCATTGAAGTCGAAAACAACAAGGCCAGTCTCGCCAAAGTGCCAGCAAGCTGGGTCAAAATCTCTGGGACGAAAAAGCTGTCGCGTTTTCGAAGCCCCGAGGTCACGAAAATGCTAAGAGAGCGAGACCAGCACAAAGAAGCACTTGCAGCTGCTTGTGACGACGCGTTCGATGCGATGCTCGCAGAGATCAGTGGGCATTACCAGGATCTACGGAACACCATCCAAGCGCTCGCGCGACTGGACTGCCTTCTGAGCCTCGCCGAAGTTGCACAACAACCCGGCTACACGAAGCCCATCTTCGCCGACGACCCACAAATTCGCATCGAAGGCGGCCGACACCCTATGGTCGAGCAGCTGCTCCTCGACACGTACGTGCCGAACGATGTGGCGCTGTCGGCGGCCGACGGCGCGGCAGACCCCTCGGCGCTGCTGATCACCGGCCCGAACATGGGCGGCAAGTCGTCGTACGTGCGCAGCATCGCGCTGATCCAGGTGATGGCGCAGATCGGCAGCTACGTGCCGGCGGGGCGCGCCGAGCTGGGACTGCTCGACGGCATCTTCACGCGCATGGGCGCCTTCGACAACATGATGCGCGGCGAGTCGACCTTCATGGTCGAGCTGGGCGAGACCGCCGAGATCCTGAAGATGGCTGGCCAGAGGAGCTTGGTTGTGCTGGACGAGCTGGGCCGCGGCACGTCGACGCACGATGGTGTGGCTATTGCGGAAGGCGTCCTGAGAGAGCTGGTCGAGAGAGGCGTCATGTGCTGCTTCATCACGCACTATCAAGGCCTTGCGAGACTTGAGGGCCAGCGAGGCATGGAGCGGCTGCGAAATGTGCACGTCAAGTTCGTTGAGGGCGAGAATGACAAAGGCGAAGAAGAGGTCACGTTTCTGTATGAGGTAGGGCCAGGCGTTGCTCACAGGTCTTATGGACTCAATGTTGCAAGGCTAGCCAAAGTACCGAAGAGTGTGATTGAAGTGGCCGGAGTGAAGTCCAAAGAGTTGGAAGCTAGAGTGGAGAGAAGGAAGCTTATCAGTTCGTACGTCTACTACTGGGCTATTGCATAGCCGTCTCACTTGATTCTTATATGCAACGTTGCTAACATGGCAAAATAGGTCCCGCATCATCCGACGTGTCGTTGAGGACGGAGATGAAGCGGCTCTGGAGAATCTCGTTGCTAGGATCGATCTACTGTGATGTAGGAATGGTGCTTTGGCGAAGCAGTGAGGCATTCTGTATGCAGTTACCAGCGGTCGCACATCATTCACCCTATGCGTCTACTCGTAGTAGTGGAAGTAAACTTCAGGTTACGGCTTCGTTGAAATCGAGCCATAATTTGGACTTGTAGCCAAAGTTGAGAGAAAATGAGAAGAGAGAGGATAGGAGAAAAGGGCAAACCATTGAAAGTTGCGGTGATGTCTTCCATCCAACTGGTAGTTAACTCAGGTACCTACTCAATTTAGATTTGTGTTTCTATGAGGTTCTGGATTCGGAAACTTCAGTCTACTTCGAAAGTTTGCCACGGTATCACAAAGACATTCTAAGCCGTGCAATCCTTAGCTACACTCTTATGATGATTTAAGAGGTTGTTGCACCACACGAGTTCGTAATGGCTATCTTGGATGGAAGCAGTGCGGTACGGAGGATGACTAATTGGTAGCTCGGGAATCAAAGCTACTCTGCCCGTCGTAGTTGAAACTCTGCAACGAAGTGGCAATAATTTTCAGAAAAGCCCAGTAAACCACCGGAATCAGCATGATGTTATCCTTCTAGATGGCGTGAATCAATAACAACGTGGTATTTTCTATCTGCGGGTGCGACGACTGATTTCAACCGAAACCGAATGGACCATTATGCGATCTTGGGCCTTCCACGTCCGGGTATTTACAACGCGTTGGAAAGACCAACTGAAGCCGACATCAAACAAGCATACAGAGCGGCATTGCTGAAGTATCACCCAGACAAGGCAAATGCTTCTCCTCCGCCCGCTACGAATGGGCAGAGCGATCATGGTGGAATGACCAACTCCAGGCCATCTGTAGATGCGATCAGGCGAGCATACGACGTACTACTGGATCACAAAGCGAGAGCTGAGTATGATAGAGAGCTGCTTCTAAGACCCAAGTCTACATTTAAGGACGCTATCGGAGACGCAGAGAATGACCAGGGGTTTCAAACCGGAGGAGAAGCTGTAGACTTGGACGACATGCAATACAACGACGACAAAGGCTTTTGGTATCGACCGTGTCGATGTGGAGAAGCAGTAAGCTACGTTATTACTGAGCAAATGCTTGAAGCAGAAGAGAAGAAGGGCTTGAGAGAGGTTGTTGTCGGATGTGTGGGATGCAGTCTGCGGCTAAAGGTGGCTTTTGGAGTCGGCGAAGAGCATGGAAATGGTGAAGGGTGAGCTGGCATTAGAAGATTCTCAAGCGTTGCAATTTCGTTGGCGATAATGGACGGTATTCGGCTCCGCTGCGAAATCCGTAATGGATGCAGCTCCAACCTGGAAATCAACACGACACCGGAACAAACGGCTTCGATGTATTCGGAAAAGCCTGAACAGAAAAGTTACCACACCCATCTTAAAACTATGGACATGACAGGGGCCTAGTTGGGCTGCAGATGTGCTTTGACCGGAGCTGATTACGTGGTTATCGTGTTCCTGCTCGCTACAGCTTGCCACGAAGCTTGAGTCGTCATGATAACTAACAGCCACTCAGTCTTTCGACCTCTGCCGAAGACAGGATCCAACGCATGCGTCTGAGCTGGAGAATGCTTTACGTTGGATAATGAAACAGAAGGTGCGCAGAGTTATGAGATGGAGTCGCTGATGTTAAGCGTACATATTACTCGATTGTATATATGCTACATTCCAATGCTAGTACGCAGTTGCTGCCGGACCAACCAGTACATATGGTGGTCATTGTCATTACAGTCATCAACAGCCGTATCGCGTCATTCGGTCACAATTGGTATGAAATACACAAAGATGCCGCCCTGTTTATTCGTGTCCCGTACCGTTAAGTCCTCTACATCACTGTGGACTTAGGAAGCTGGCGAAAAATCTCGCCACGAGCCTCGACGTATATTTATCCTGGTTTTCGGTACTGATGCCCACGAATTGTCGCTCGAATAAGAAGATCTCGTCTGTGCCTTCGTTCAGTCTGGGGATTCTGCTCTGTCGCACTAGGTACTCACGTTTTTCCGCAATCAATGTTGCCACGTCTCGCACGAACTCCACGCCCTTGTCGCCCAACACCTGCTTGACCTGATCCCTGTCTACGTCCCGCAAAGGATTGAAGCCGCGATACTTCCATCTGAACAGATTGCTGACAAACGCAAACTTTTCGTCGATTGCCCTGCACGCCGATTCGGCGACGTACTCGGCATCCCTCGGTGTGTATTTTTGCATGGCCGCATCCGCATCTGTAACGACGTGGACGAGATGTTGGGTAAGTTCGAAGGCCATTGCGAGGCCGAGTAGGGCAATGAACGCAGAAGTCCATTTCTGAGGACCTTTGGAGGATCGCAAGACCTGTTGAAGTTTCTTCAAGATCGAGTCTAGAATGTGCTGGTGCAGATGACAGAACAGATACTTCAGCTGCCGATTAGCCATACGTGGTGACGGTGCATGTGCATACGCATCTGGTGACGATGGATACGTGTGTAACTTGTACAAGAGATGCTTCTGGGAGTTAGGAATCGTCGCGGTTCGGCACATTATGTAGGTGCAGACAAGGAGGCGATGAATTTCACGAAGGAGGGATGCCTCTTCTTTATTGTCGGGGTGAAACCGGACCATAAGTCGGTATAGACGAGTTGGAAAGTCTTCGCTTTCGATGTCATAGAGTCGCTCTGCAAACTTGTCGAGATGCTTCTCAACAATCATGCTCACGTATTTGTCATATTTTTGGCGGTCTTCGTGTTCGATTTGAACCATTGCGAGTGGAGGAGACACCTTCTCGACACGGCTAAGTCGTCGAGTATCTGGATCAACGAAATACTGAAATTGCCTCAACAATTCTTGCGTCCTTGGTTCAAATTCGTATACTTCGCACTCGAGAGCTGGGAGAGTCCATATTACATTGAACTTCAGCTTAATGCTCACACCACTCCAACGTTTGATATGCTTCGTGCAGAAGTCCTTGAGAACGTGTGGTTCGTGTATTCGAGTAATGACAGCTGGGGTGAAGAAAGGTTTCAATTCCGTAAGCTTGGTTCGATCGCATCCAAGGCCGTGCTCGAGTGTAGCACGTTGATTACGCTTTATACATCGATCGCAAACTTTACCAGGCGTACATGAGTCTCGTTGCAGACAGCAGAGCAACAACTGCCTTCTTCTCGGAGCTTTTTGGCGCGAGCAGCACCTTCGCTTGACAAGTGGGATCCAACAGCGCGACCACCGCGCTTCGTTGTGCCAAGTGTCCGTCTGACGGACTCTGTTGTGATTCGAGTGTCGCTTGAATTATTTGCCGGGAAGTGCTGCTGTACGAAAATTGGAGTCTGTGGTTGTTTTAAGCGCGACATCGGGCTTTCAGAGGTGAATGACGTTTTGGAATCCTCTTCTAGTTGTGACACAACGGGCTTTTGATCGATATTTGATCGTGACGATGAAATTTGTGTTGGGGACTGGACGAAAACAAAGTCTGTCACTGGTGAAGATCGAGAGGGCTCAGAGTTTAGATCGGATGATTGAGAGGTCTTCGGGAACGGCTGAGCTTGGTTGATTACCACTGAAGAGGGACGCCGCGTAAAAGCGGAGGCTTGTGGAGCTCTCGGGGTACTTTCGAGGTGAAGGTGAATGGCTGTTCGTGGTCCCAGAGGCTTTGGGCTCTGGGACAGCTGATTTAGCATTGCAGTTGAGAAGGTCGGACTATGCGATGAACTTGGAGTTGCGACAGGATTAAGTGCCGGAGAAGACGTCCACGATCCAACATCTTGATTGTGCACGCCCAGTAAATCTGTGTGCTGACTGAAAACAGGAGCCTCTTGCCCAGCAGAAGCTCGAAAACGCGGTGGATTTTCTAATGGCCATGGATCGAACAATGTTTGGGTGTTATATGTGGACGCAGAAGTCGGTTCATCCCACGAATTCTCGTTTTGGAAGTTGAGTTGAGCAACGCCAGGGTAAGTCCAGCCAACACTCTGTGATGAACTAGACAAAGTAGACGACATGGACTGGGCTGAAGGATACGTAAGATTTTTAGACACGCAACAAAAATCAAGGACTGTACCTTGGTATAATGGGTTTGTATCAAAAACTTGCCGGTGTTGTGAGCCCTCCGAAGGGTCATTGACGGAGCCTGTTCGACTCCGGTTGTCGGTGGCCATCTGGTGGAATTGATCGCCGATACCTTCCACGGATCCGGGGAAACCAGTATCGGAGAGATTAGTAGACATTGGCGAGGTGGCGAGTTGGTCATAAGAAACAGGACTCCATTCAAGAGGGAAACCAGACTCGCCGGACGAAAAGCTATTCATGACCCATTCCATATGGTCCGGTGACAAGTCCATGGAAGCAGAAAATGAAGTTGACTCCCGAGCGTCGTTTCCATATCGACTCAGCCGGTCAAGGTCGCGGTCGCTCTCAACGCCATTGGATGACGGGGCAAAGGGTGGGAAGGAGAGGACCGGAGACTTGCTCAATATGTCCATCTCTTTCTCACGCGAAAGCTGATCGCCTCAATCGCTCGATATAAACAACATGAAATGAACAAAATGACGCCAAAGTCAGCTCTCCGCCGCGGTGCTTTTCGAAATTTCCGTTGCTGTTGACTGCGGCCTCAGCCTCAATCCCAATTTTCCACAGCGCGGCTTAGCAGCGGAGATGCGGTGTAGCTGAGAGCGAGGCTGCCTCAAGACGAGGAAGAGAGAGATGATGCCTGAGATGGGCAGGGCGGAGTACGCCCTGAATTGAAGTGGATTTCGAATGAAGAAATGAACTTCGTCGTGCAAAGAGCCTCACTGCTGTCAGCGGTTGTCCCCGCAGCGTGACCCATTTACGGCTGACCGGTCAGTCAGTTGATGCGAGAGAGTTACCCGCTCTTTGCTTGCATGCTTAGCGTACCCAGTCCACCCTCATCTTCTCTTCTGCATGTTCCTTTGTGCCGCTGGCCCAATTGGGTGGCTCGTCCATGTCGTGCTGCCGTCACGCATCTGAGCAGCGCATTGGTGCGCAGCTCCGCTTCCTACGGCGAAGACAGCCAATGGGGCCAAGCTCTCGATATCGGGTGAACGCTTACCGGTCATGAATTCCGGCGCATCTCTCTTCAGCTCGCATTACGCTGTGGGAATAATATGCGCTCACGATAGCTGTGGATCCACTCTATGCCACTGGAAAATGGTGGACCGGTTGTGAGACTCTCTGGTCCTCGAGTTATACGGCAAATTACACCGCCCTTTGCACCCTTCACTATATCATCTAGGACGCCTGCCTCTCCTCTGGGCGCTTCACTGCCAGCCAATCTCCCTTGCCGTGCCAGCGTGAACTTCTGCACAACCCGTCGCCCTGGGCATCAGTGGTCGCACAGCACACCACGTCCTTCCATGACGCAGTCGCGCGACCATATCGTTTGACCGGTAACAAGAAAGAAACTCGCACGCACCTCCACGTGGAGCCTTCGGCAAGAGCCAAGGCACATCGGGTGAGATGACGGCGCAGCGTCTCTCTAGGCCTTCGGACAGACACGGTACGGGCTAGGTGCCTTTGTTACTTATCTTGAAACGTACCGACTTCCGGGCCTCGCGGAAAAAAGCCTAACCCTCCGTATCTGAATTTCAAGATGATTTTGCGTTTCTAATTGATAAGATTTGTCACCGAAACCAATTGCACAAGCACCTTTGCTCGTTTGCTACATGCTTACAGAGGCTGAAATCGGCCTGATCAATCCCCGCATGCTTCAATGCTGAGAGAGAGCTCACGATGGCTGTGCATGCAGCTAAAACCGCAGATGCATAGAACGCCTGACCGGTACGGCAAATTTTACCAAACGAATGCAAGCGCTGCCCACAACAAAATTCTGGTAAAATGATCCACTGGTCAAAAAGACCGGTCTCGATACTCTGACCATTGACAAAAGTGCTTGGAAGAAGAGAGTAATGCAATTGGAACTCAAGCGGATGGGGTCGGTCAAAGCAGCGGATCATCCAATAAACAGCGCTACATACCGCTGCTCCATGCATCAAAATACCGTTCGATGACCGGATGAATTGGGAGCAATAACTGGACTACTCCGTACTGCGACATCTAGTCACGTGTATGTCATTCGGTTTGAGACAGTGGATCGATGGCTTTTCAGCAAGCATCGTTCGAATTGACTATCGTATACGAGAAGCTTTCCGGCCGATTCCTCAACGGTTCAGCATTAGGCATTCCTTTGATCTGAGCTTTGGCATTGTCCGAGCTCATCGCGACGCTGACGTAAAAAGTTCAATGAAAAAGTAAAACAATCAAAACCTAACCTACAGCGCCAGGGCAGCGACGAACACGCCGATCAAATACGTTAGTCCTGTGCTCGCGAGCTTGGACACTGCGTCGCTCGTCGTCTCCAAGGCCGCTGCCGCCGAAGATGTCTTATTCAAGTCTGTTGAAGCATGTTAGCGGAGTTGGGTGGTGGTAGTCACACACAGGTAGATGCACTTACTCGTCACGCTGGAATTCTGCTTCGCGATACTGCTACTTGCAGTTCCGGTGCTGTAGTTCGGTTAATTTTGGTAGGCAGAACAATGAGTCGGAGGAATTCTACTAACCTGATCGTGATGTTGACGAGCTTCTCACACTCCGCGACAAGCGTGGCATTTGCTTCCAACTTAGCTAGTTGTGCAGTAGCGTTGGCGACAAATTTTGAAAGCTTAGCTTCATCTGAGGAGGTCAAATTGATCCTAAAATGCTTCTCCAGTTCTGAATCTTCTGTAGTGTTCGAGGCGATGCCGACGATGAAAGTCAATTTCTTAATTTCATCACATTTATGAAGTAGCTTAAGGTGTTCTTCAAGCTTGATACATTCCGTTATCAGTGTCGTGTTAGACTTGAGCTTCTCCAACTCAGCGGTGATATTTTGTGCCTTGTCCTGAAGCTTTGCAACCTCCTCCGATGTGAGGTTATGCTTCTTCTCGAACCCTTCAAGCTTAGTTGCATTACTGAAGATCTGTACTGTCTCTTCTAGCTTCTTTAACCGTTCGCATTCTTTTGATAACCCATGCTCTTTGGTGGAGTTATGGTGATGGTGATCTAGATCCTTATGCGGTGCTTTTGACGTGCCACTGTGGACCCAACTTGATGCTGTTTTGGAATGGCCTTTGGACTCTGTTTTGGACCAACTTTTGGTGTCTGTGGAGGTAGCTGCTGCACAGTAAATAACAGCGAGCAAAACAATCAGCGAAAAATGGAGTATCCGCATGTTGTTCGAGGATATCGTTTGTTCCGAAACGATGGAGGACGATCAACTAGAAGAGAGTGTTCTGTAAGCAAGCTTATGGATCACAGAAATCGTAGGAGAAACAAAGGACAGAACAAAGGCAAGGATTCAGCCAAGCCATTCGAATACTGTCTTTATACCTGAATCGAGAGTCTCTTCCTGACCGTCTAGTCTTAATTCATTATCAGCGTCTCGTGAACAATGATCGAATGCTGATTGCTTCAGCAAAACGTTTCCATCCAGTCAATCGCATCCAAATTAAAGGCAATGTCTCTTCCAAATCGAAAAGCTGACGACGCTACGGTGCTGATGACGACTTCCATGGGTTGTGACTATGTTGTACGAGGGCAATCGAAATAAAATATACGCAGGTTGACGAAACAACAAGAATTCGGCCGATCAGAGTCAAGGTATTTCTATTGCAGGTAAGTCAAGTCGTCAATATAACAAGCGTCTATGGAGGAAATGTTTCCTACCTCCAAGCTAGGGCTGCGTTGCGTCAGTGGGAAACGTTTCAGAGAAGCCCACAAGTGTGGGTCGGACGCAACAAGCATTTTGTCAATTCATGACAAGCTTCGTAGGCTATCAAGGATCATATTAAAAACGAAACACTTGAGTCACAGAGTAGAGTGGAAGAATATGTGCACTCATATGAAGGAAAAACTGACCAAAAAGAAACTTTTTGGATTGGCCGCGTAGCCTTCACTGAAAGCCGAGAATACCTTCTGACGCTGTCGTAGTAATGCAAAGAAATTTCAAAAGATCCTCCTCCATCCTTGGAGTAATCATTATGATACCCCCTTTTAACCCTTTTGTGCAACCGCGAATGAAATGTCAATGTAAATGAAGGCCGTTGAAATTAATACAGTTCGTTAGACGTAATCGGGTATCTGAAACGCTTTCCAAAGGACCCCTCATTCAAAAGTTCAATGAACCACTCTGTCATATCTGCAGGGGATTATATAAACAATGCCTACTCGGCCGCTACCGTAGGATCACTATTTGCAAAGCCGTACGGGACCATTGGCTGATTTGTGAAGTATGGTTCGCTTACAACACCGAGGTATGTAAGATCGTCGGTGCAGTACTGAATAATGTCAACCAAGACTCTACAAAGAGAACAGATCGGTACGTGGGACTCCCAAGCTGATAGCTGAACTCCTTGCATCTGAAGGTTTGCGATCGAAGTAGCACTAAATTGGTGATTGTTGCGTTTGCCGTGCCTCATTGACAGACGACGCTTCAGGCTCAAAGAACAAGGCTTCAGCTTGAGATCAGTACCTTGGTGTTTACTTACGCCACCTCCTGTTGGTCCAATATGTGGACAATGTACTGAGGGCCTGTAGGGTACCATGTTCTCATGGATGCTACGGCAGAGGATGGTATTCATGCCCAGCTCGTAAGCCTCGCCGAAGCGCACCTGTGTAGTCAGGAAATCGTAACATGCCGAGTAATTTGCGTATTGCTGATTCGTGCCGTTACAGTAAGCCTGGTGCGTCTCGCAGATGTTCGTGACAAGAGCGACAGTGAAGAACTGGATTATCTCCTCGGTCGAGGTGGCCCCTATCTCCGCTCCCACGGTGGCAATAATGGTGTCGAGCAAGTACTCGAACCATCGGAACGTCGCGTCGTACTCCAGAATTTGGCCCTGGGCATTGAAAACATTCCAGGTGTCGATCTCAACGGGCAATACAATGCCGAGGCTGACGAAATCGAAGGTGATTATAGTTGCCGCGGATGCTATGTTTTGATTGGCCGTGAAATGCACGATGGTGTAATTCATCGGCACTCCGAGTAGTGTGCTAGCATTCGGGTTCAACGCGAGCTGCGCGAAAAGGCCGAAAAGATATTCGGTGTTCAGTTCCCGCCCAGCGAAGGTCCTGGTGATGTCTACGCGGCCTAAGATCTGAGGATACGTTAGCACGTGAGCTGATCGGTGGCTGATTCAGGGATGTTTCTGCTTACATTTGGATCGAACAAGGTCGAATTGATGCTCTCGGCCTGCTTTGCGTTGTTGGGGTACATGAACTGGGTGAAGAAGGCATTCTGAAGGTCCCACAGCTCCTCGAAGGTGAAATTGGGGGTCTCGGAGGAATTGTCATGATGGTGATGGTGGTCGTGGCAGTGGTCGGACGGCGGTGGAGGAGGAGGAGGAGGATGGTGGTGTGAATGGTCGTCGTAGGGCTTCCAATCATCTCCTCGTCCAGCCAACTGGGAACCCGCCGAACCAGAGGCTGGTAGCGCCACGGCCAACCAGCTCCAGTAGAGCCAACAACAGAGAAAAAAGACGCGATCGCGCAGCAACAACATGTTTGGATGCTTGCAGATTCCTCCCAGAACATTTTTCCTGTTTGTTCCCAGCAGCGGCCGTTTATAAAGGTTCCCGGCTCGGGTCATGCCACACTACATCGTCCAAGAAAGCGGCAGACGCACCCTGCTCCGAGAAGAAGCGCAGAGCTGCCACGTCGCAGTGGCCTACTTCACCGCTCTCGCCAACCTCCAACTTCGCCGTCGTTAGCCCTGGGTGGCGTGCAGTGCCGATACAGACTCAAGCCATATTGAGTGCCGTTCAGCCAGCAATGCCCGCCGTCGATCGTATATCACGAAGCACTTGTGACGTATCTCGCCTGCCAACGCACGCGTCGGCCGAGTAATAATGTCGCTTGCCTGCACTCGCATTGACCGCGCATTGCATTGCTGGTCTGAATTGGCAAGTCTTAAGACTCTAAACTAATTAATGGCGTCAGCTTCTTCTTTCTGGGACCTGTCGGTACAACCGTTGCTACGCGCCTCGTCACTCACCAGCCTTCGTTTTCCAAAAATTTTGAACTTCCCGCTTATCGAACAAAGCTAAACAAACAAACCCTAGGTTGTACGCGGATGTTCCCCACCGATCCGAGGGTCATTCTACATGCGGGAAATCTTGCGGTTGCGATTATTCTTTGTCGTTTTCGTTATTCGAATCAATCGTAAGACAAAACTTCCTAGAACCGAAATTAAAATCAACGTGTGGACCTTGTCTGTCTCTCTGTCAACCGGGTACCGGGAACTGGCAACCCCCGCCTCAATCCAAGCCCTCGGATATCCAGCAAATACTGCGGCATATGTCATCAAAAGCCAAAGCTCAGCACTCAATGGTACAAGAGCACGTCTTCTTTATTGACGTTTTAGCTCTTCGTTGTTGTACCTGCGTGACCCACCGCCAGACATCTTGCACCAACTCAGTGGGTTAAGTCACGAGGTAACAAGATTGTCTAGTTAGTTGCTGGCCGGATATACACGTTCGCAGACCCCCAGTGGTACGTGTGCTTAGTACACGCGACCAGTTTAGAATGACACGATAGTCTTCTTTCTTATTTGAGCTGCTATAGGGATCCGACCACGTAGTGTGACTGATTACTTCCTGATTCGGTAGAATGCATGCATTACTTCGTTGCTTCGGCTACGTTCCGCTATACCATAATCTCATCAAAGTCATGAGCTATGAACAAGTTCTTAAGCCATCATGAACCTGTGGCCAGTGCTTACGCGGCTACGCAATGTCCCTCAACAGGCGCTGCTTCTCCCCACTTTCAGAACCGCCATGCCCATCACCATTAGGAACCGACCTCTCACCATCCCCAAATACCGGCTTGAACACGCGATCGTAGCTCCCCCAAACGCCGGTAAACACGGCCACGCTGAGCGCCTGCAGCCAGCGCGGCGCGCGGCCCCTGTCATCGCGCAGCGCGCGCATGAGCATCAGCAGCGCCAGCAACAGCGGCAGCCAAGCGGCGGCGAAGGCGGCGCGGCCGAGGCGCTGGCGCAGCCGCGTCGCCGTGTACGGCCGGATCGCGCGCACATACGCTTGGTACTCGGCCGGCAGCGCGTGCTCGGCAGCGCCGTCCGTCACCAGCTTCAGGTACCGCGCCGACGCCTGCGCGTACGACGGGTCTGGCCGCTGGGTGCGGCCCGCTGCGGCGCGGGGCCGCGGTGGGCCGCGTTTGGGGTGGGGTGCCAGCGGCGCGAACAGCGTGCGTGCCAGAAAGGGCTTGGTCGTAGGTATAGCAGGCACAGTTGAGGAGTGCGGCAGAGGGTGGCAGAGCACGAGGATGTCTTTATAGGATGCTCCGCCGCCTTCGGTGGCAATGATGTGCGCATAATCGGAGGCTGTTACTTCGTACACGACGCCGATTAAGCCTTTGTGCCACCGGTCCTTATTGTACTTGTCATTGGGCTTTCGGATTGGGTCGTCTTTGATGGGATCACGGATTCCTGAGTTTGCGAAACAGGGTTCCAGGTACGGAACACCAGGTAGGTCAAAGGTCAGCCGCAAGGTAGGCACCTGAACATTGATATTCGCAAGCGGCTTGATGCCACGGGACTTCTGGAAGGTCTCATAGCAAAGATTGGACCCATAGGCGAGGTACAGATATGTTTTTGGCCCTTTCTCTAGCTGCTCAAGTATTGATTCGTTCAAATCGATCGTTGCGGGCTTTTCAGACAGCGAAGCTTCAAGGCGGGTCTGAGATATTTCAGGGAGCGGTACAGGCCGAGCTGGTTTCCTATTTGAGCGCTGCTGCTGTCGCCACTGTCGCCATGCCTGTTGCAAATGACATGATGCCGCATTTGCCCGTTCGAGGGAGATATCTTCGGTTTGCTGGGACCTGTCAGCAAAAGGGTGCTTCCGCTTTCAGCCTCTGTAAGCTTACAATTGGACCAGGCTGCTCCATGCTTTCTGGGTTGAAACTTATTCACGCTGTATACTATGTAGAATTAGCATCACAGCGCATGCAAAGGAGGAATTAAAAGATTCGGTGTCGGCAGATTAGTTGCGTTGCAAGCCACCCCTACAAATCTAGGCAGCTTGGATAACGAATCCGTACGTTCGGTGCACCAGCGAATTGGCAACAAGCTAATAAGGTACCTTATCCAACTACTCTACTCCATTTTCTGCTAATAAGCTTGGAGCATTAACACGGTCAGCCGACGTTATTACTTAAGTACCTAGTTAACAACACTTAAGAAACATCTCGATTTCCGTCACACTTACGAAGTAGTCTGTCCAAATGGTAGTCTGAAACGACCAGCAACAGAAACAATCCATGCTTCTCCTCCCCGCCGCATTTCGTCGCTTCGGGGGGGGCACCGAATCGCCGAGATCGCCCATACGGTTCTCGCATGGCGTCCATTCCGCTGACTAATTCCACCACGGAGTTGGAGCAACACTGAAGATTGCTTAGAATGGCTCGTTCCGAGTGGATGACAGCTGTGCTGATGAACAGACTTGCCGCTGAAGGCGTAGTTTACTGGCTCCCCTTCCTGGTTACCGATACGACTATGTTTAGGGGGGCACGAAGCATAATAAGCCGTGCAAGTCTCCCGTTTCTTCTGTTCTTTCCATTTCAATCTTTCAAGAAAAACCTTTCCCGTTAGTTCTCCTCGTGTCACAAATAGTAGCTACTGTTGGAACAATGACGAAGCCAATCAAGCTATATGCTCGCCCATCGGGCCCAAATCCTTGGAAAGTAGTACTCTAATCCTCCTCGAAGAGCTTGAACTCCCTTACGAGATTGACTATATCCCAATCACTGCGTTGAAAACAGAGCCTTTCATTAATGTAAATCCAAACGGCAAAGTTCCGGCAATTGAGGACCCGAATACCAACATCGCGCTCTGGGAGGTGTGATCCCAGGCACTCTCGTAGTGTTCTTTGTTGAATATTCACAGACCGGGGCAATCATTTATTACCTCATTGACACTTACGGCAAGGATGCCAAATTCACCTACAATGATTTTCCGAACAAATACCTCCTCAAGCATTGGTACTTCTTTCAGATGACTGGACAAGGTCCTTTCTATGACCAGAAAGCTTGGTACGTCTATGAGTGCTGGCGTCGATGAACACAGAGCTGACTGAGCAGGTTTTCAAACTTTCACGAAGAGAAGAACATCTCTTCGGCCATCACTCGCTATGCGAATGAGGTCAGGCGCCAGATTGGAGTGCTCAATCGTCATCTCGAAGGCAAGCAGTATTTGGTTGGTGACAAGTGTACCTACGCCGATCTTTCCTTTGTGCCTTGGAACTATTTGCTATCATTCCTCATGGGAGACCAGGATCTTGACGTGGCGAAGGAATTTCCACGCTTTACCGTAATGCGTGGAACGAGCGACTCAAGGCAAGGCCATCCGTCAAGAAGACTTACGAGATCAGGGCCAAAGCCCAGGCAGAACACGGCCATTAAACTGGTTGAAACATCAACCATAGATCAGCTAGTTTATCAAACTGCGAGGTTTGTTTCTTTACAAGTGGACTAAGCTCTCATTATCGATTCTTCTCATGTCCATTTCTCAATTACGTGGAGATGGTCTCTTACGGTCTTTCACCATTTAGTATGTCCACTTGTGTCCTCTCCTGTTGTCGTACCTTTGGAATACGAAGACTTGCCATCGCAGGAAGATACTTACGGAAGATGGATAGCTCAAATAATGTGATACGTCTTACTGTGGGTTTGATCCTGTTTGCCTTGAAATTCGGCAAAGCCTCAGCCTTTTCACCTGGGGGGGATACATGTGAAACTGAATCGAAAATTCTTATGCGAATTACCATATCAACTGGCGACTGAAGAAGCTGTTCAGTGTGCTTCTCTCCCTCCACAAAGATTTAGAATTTGTATTTTGCAGGCGGCTTAACCACATCTCAGGTCTTTCCATTACATTAATTTCATGTTCACTAGGGAATCCAAAACGCTCTGTCAGCAATCATTATGTTCTGTTTGAATTTCTTAGAAGTAATATTTGAGAGTACGTCTTTAGCAACCTCCTCTAATGAATTCTTGACATTAGACCTTATTTAAAGGCTGATTTCACAGCGAAGAACAGTCAGCCTTATCTTCCCGACGCCGAATCTACTAGGTAACATACGAGAACTCACCTTAGTATGCACACTGCAATCGGTACATCTCGTGCGTTAGCGGCTACCTTCACCTGTACGATGCAGCAATATGAAGGGACGTGGCCGTGGACACCACACCACCTCTTCACGCAATAAACTTTTCACAAAATTTAAATGGGAACAAATAGATCGACGGAGATCGTAGAAAGTGATACTAAACATGAGAGAATAATGAGAGCTAGTGAGCATTGAAGGAAGCGGTTTTCCATTATTGACTGAGAAAAACCTGAATTTGAGTTGCGACGGTTGGGAAAATGCCGGCTTCGATTGGCTACGGTATTGAGAAGAGAGTTGCTGAAAGTACGTCTTCGAGGGGTGCAGCCCTGCCCCATGCAGCATTTCTGCGTGCGAAATGAGGCCGCCTTCCTGCATCCCCATCACACAGTATCGAGCCTTTCGGCAACGCGGCTTCCTACAAAGCCTGCGGAAGAAGCCTTGAAGACAGTGTACACTTGCTTTTGTTCGCCAGGATGGAGAGACCAATGGTTTTCCAGTGTCTCTCCTTGGCAGGACTTCTCGGTTCGTACCAGTAGTTTAGGCTTTCTGTGTGGTGACCAAGCCTTGTTCTCGTTCATAATCTCACGCATGTTGCCATTGTTCCTTGCGCTCATTTTTTCCTATTTCACTGACAATCTTTTCCTAATAATGATGCTTCAATGGACCCTATTTCAATTGCAACGGCCATTACTGGTACTCTGGGGTTCGTATACTCGATCGGCAATGCCTTCTTCTCCATTCGAAGCGCGCTTTCGCTTGCCACGATCGAGTTTGAGCTTTTCGTCCAGGAGACTGATCAGTTTCTCATGCTATGGGGACTTGTAGAGCCCTACAAGGCGGGTCCTACCCCTTACGTGAACGATGACATTGTGCAAGAGCTCAATAGGCTGTATAGCGATGCAGCAAAAATATTGAATGAGTTTCATCGGACTATTCAGGTTCTTCAACAAGAAGATAGGAGATTCATCGACTTCAAGTTACGAGCCGCTGGTCGAAGTGGTCGACTAGTTCTCGACCAGTCCGGCTGGGTACCTTCTACTGAAAGTAGGGTTAACCGGCTCAAACTCTATTTCAACAGAGACCAGATAGCGTTGCAAAGAGTTCAATTGCAGTATGCAAAGAGCCATCTCAACATCATCTTGTCAGTCATTAGGTAAGCTTCTCACTGTCGATGATTCCGTTTCGACGTTTGGCCGCGCTTGGACAACTCTGACTGAGTGTAGTGTTACCCAGAATGGCCACATTCTTCGTAACGGCGAAGAAATGGCAGCAAAGATTGCCGAGCTTCTGGAGCAGCAAGACACGCGGCACAGACACCTGATGGATGAGGAACGACGCAGCTCGGGTGGGATCCAGGCACATCGATGGATCGCGAGACCCCCGGCCCCACGACTTGGAAGTCATCCCATTGAAATGGTAGAAGAGCTGGCTCAACGGATAATCTCTCCGCGCCCACCAGGGCTAACGCGGACTTCATTCTCGGGCTCCACCGCCTCCCCACACAGGCCGAGCCCGATTCAACAGAACAATCATTTGCGAGCCAGGATTGCGCAACTGGAAGCAACAAATCGTGGACTGGCAGAGGCTGTCACGCAATCGCACGAGCGGTCATCGAACGAACGACTCTCCGACGCAATTCGCACAGCACATCTTTGGCGGGACGACCATGCCCGTGTGGAAAGACGTTGCGTGGAAGCCGAAACGCAGCGAGAGCGTCTACTGAATAATTTGAGAGCGAGCGAGCGAGAGCGCACCGAGCTCGAAGGAAGGGTCAGTGCATTGCAAACCCAGCTCTCTGTGCGAAGACACGTCGACGAAAACAGAGAAGCAGACCTGAGAGGCCAAAATGATCAGTTACAAGACCGGGTGAACGAGCTCACGACACTAAACGACGGTTGGAGAGCTTATGTTGACCGGCTGACCGAGCGACACCAAGCAAGAGAGGCTGACTTACAGCAACAAATCCAGGTCGCTCAAGCTCGTACCCAAACACTAGAACAGAACAACGTATCTCGAGTTCTGTATCAACAGCTCCAACAAGCGAATGCACGAACTCAGAACAACCTCGTAAGGGCACAAGGAGAGTCTCAACAAAGGGCAGAAAGGATACGAAGACTAGAAGAAGAGCGGAGACGCGCAATCGATCGAGTGAATATCCTCCAAGAGGAAAAGCGCCGTTTGAGGGTGGAAAATAACGAGTATCAAGCAACTGTTCGGCGGCTCCGCGAACGAGTTGGAACATTGGAAGCACAAGTGCGGAGAGATGGTGCTGCCGCAGAAGCTCACACACAACGGCAGCAGCACCAAATTCGCGTGCTTGAGGAAAATGTGGCTTATTTCCGAGCCCATACAGAGCATTTGCGAGCCAGACTCTATGCTGGAAGGCGGGAAATGGAAGATGAGGAAGTTGAGATTGGCGATAGGACGGATAGAAGACAACGGGAGAGTTCTACATCTCGGTCGGTCAGGCCAGACAGACATAGAAATAAACATAGAAGGTGGACTCGGAGGAGAAGGAAGCGTAGTGGTCTCTTTTGCTTATTCTGATTTCGATTTGATAGACGTAGAGAGAAATCTATTGCAAGGCTGAATTCATAAATGGTATCTGAGTCTCGCCGCCTTCCCCGCCGGTTTGGCGGCGCAGTTGCCGCTTTGCATGTCTATAAAAATGTCCAACCCCTATTTCCCTTTCTCTCAACACCTCTCATTCCTTCTCTCCTTCCCTGCTGCCAAAAGCCCTCTAGCCATCACTGATTTCATCCGTCAATTCAATTATGCGTAAATCGGAGGGCGTCATTGCGGGTTTCGGGAGGGACGAGTTGTCTTGTGTGGTCTTAGGTTTCCCCACCAAGTCTTCCAGATGCCATTTACACCATTTGCAGTACAATTTTTCGTTGTTTTCAAAACGTGGAAGCAACTTCCGGGCCAGATCTTCGGCTTTTACGCGCCGATTTGTGTCGCGGTAGACCAGGGCTATTAATGTCTGGCTGCAATGAAGTTTTGGGTGATCATGGTTTCCCGTTTCGTAAGCGTATACTGTCGTGGCTTGGATCTGTTGTTCCGCTCTTTGAAAGGCTTGCATGTTGTAATAACAATATGCCAAACCAATCATGATTGAAATCCTGGTGGCTACGGCCTCGCTTCTACTCGTCAAAATTCGTAAGAGATGCTGATATTCGCCCTCAGCTTCCAAAAACTTCCTTTGTTTCGTAAAAGTATACGCAATCTCGTAGATGGCATACACAACATATGGGTGGCTCGGTTCGTAAAGTTCGTAGGACCTTAGAATATCTCTCTGAATGGTTTCGACATCACTCCATCTACGCTGGTCAGAGTATAATTGGGCCAGCTCGCCATTCAAGAGGGTCGTTGCCGGATGGCGAGCGCCAACGCTGCCGCTCAATCGAAACTTGCCATCAAGAAGCAAATCCTCTGCCTCTGAATATGAGTTCGTGCGCGTCAAAGAGCGAGCCAAAAGATATAGATATTGCATTGTCTTGGGGTGATCCTTCCCGAAAAACGATTCTGCTCGAGTAAGGGCTTTCTTTTGTTGCGTCGTGGCTTTGTCGTACATCCCCATGGCAGCATAGAATGCTCCTTGAAATTCTGCTTCCTGTAGTGCTACGAATTGCCGGTCTGCTTCTTTCAGTGCTTTGCACTTCGACACCAATCTTTTGAGAAGCACTCGTGCAGCCTCCCAGTCACCTCTTCCTCGAAGAACTGTGATATAGTCGCTTTCATAATATAAGGCCTCTCGATCCAGTTCACCTAGGTGTTGTGCGCTCAAATCTCGCACTTCTTGCAGCTTGGCACACAGATCTGTGGGGATGTATCCAATGCAGTGACTCCATGCGAGGCCGGACATGCACTGAAGAGTTAGTCGATGATAGGGACCAAGGGTCGACTTTAGAATATCCAAGCATTCAGCGAAAATGTGGTTGGACTCCTCATATCTGCCCTGGTGAGAAAGTGCATAGCCAATCGATAACCTGGCATGCACCGCTTTTGGATGTCGACGTGATTGCACCCTCGCAAGTGTGCCCGTGAAGAGATCCGAAAATACTCGCTCTGCTCCGAGGTAATCCTGTAGGTTGAATAGAAGGTTGCCAACGGACCTCACTAGTTCCAAAGTCCACATTGTTCGAACTGGAATGGATCTCTGGAGTTCTCGCTCAACATTCAAGAATATGGAGATGGCCTCCGTTTTCTGTCCCAAAGCAGAGAAGGATTTGGCGAGCTCGATTGCCGCTGCTAAGTGTTTCTTCTTGCAAAATGTATCGGATTGGTGGCCTCCTCTTGCAGTGAAGATTGCGTTCAAAATGTCCCCAGCTTCCCGCCGCTCATTTAATGCACTGTGTACTCTAGCCAAGTGGAATTCAGCAGTCAATGTAAAGTCGTCTTGTTGGCTGAAGATGTCCCGCGCCTTATCTACCACATCACGACAGCGACTTTTCGCTTCCACCCGTTTTCCTTGGTCGAACAACGTCACGGCCAAGTTTAACTGATAGAGGAGCGTGTTCCTGTCATGACTTCCGCATGTTGACTTAAAGAATTGGGCAACCTCGGCAAAATGATTGTAAGCTTCGTTGTACCTTCCTTGTGCATAATAAACACGAGCAAGCTCGCCTTTGGATTTCCAATACCGAGCATCATTTGTACCAACTAGATGCTGGGTTAGCTCCAATGCCAATAGTCCCAGTTCTTCGCCTTCGCCAAGCTGGTCATTGTCCAGAAGCTGGTCAAGCAGGCCTGCCATGAGATCGGGATCATATTGATTGTGCGGGAAATGTTTCGAATACAGCTCCATCACACGTTTTTGTATGTAAGAGAAGATGTCGTCCGTGGGCCTTTGCGAGAAGTTCGCATCTGTGGTCGCACAATGCCAAACCGAAGCGAATGTGACAGATGTACGAGGTAAGGGCTCCTTAGTAAGAGATCCCAAAGGAGACATCCCAAGAGTCGACTGTGCCTGGTCCTCAATGTGGGTATTTCGGACAATCGGGGTGTTCCTGAGTCCAAATGAGAGATCGCTGCCATTAGCGCTCGAGATGTCTACAACAAGCAAGTCTGCAGATGGATCTTTTGGGTCAAAGTCGAATAGATTTTCCGGTATAACTGTGGACATAAGTTTTTTTTTTCAGCGTCGTTTATAGATATTCCTTACCCAAATCGGTTGCGATCGACACATTCAAAGAGTCTTCGTCTAAGCGGCCGGCTTTTTGCTCCTCGGCAATGAACCGCTTGATCTTAGCTTCGCTATATCGCTGTCCATTGGAGTGAAAATCAACAGTTCGGCCTTTGGCGTCCCAATACTTCCAGATGTGTATCATGCTGAGTTTCTGCTGCCGACTAAGGTAAACCTGGTGACCCCATTTCTTGAGAGCATTCCGATACGTCTTGAAGCTTGATGTCCAGAGTAAGTCATAGAAGCAATAGGGATTGAAAGGCAGTACCTAGCTCTGATGTGCAGTTGCTCTTCTCCGAGTCGTGGTAAGTCTTTCATCGGATGCTTTTGAAGTAACTTTTTAATGGCTTCCCGATAAGGCTCAAGCTCCCAGAGCTTAACTTCTCGAATGGCTTCTTCTGTAGGAATATTGTCGTCACTCATCTTGAAATACTTCGGTGGGGTAAGATAGAAGCGGGCAGTCCGGTTATGAAATCGCCGGTAAACATGGAATTTGTTGAGAAACGGAAGGGCCAGGCTTGTATCAGCTTTAGCGCACCGCTTGCCTTTATCTTATCTATCCTTTAACGTAAGTGTCGAAGTCGCACAGCTAAAGGTCGGGTGAATAGGCAGGACGCTTATGTCGTATTCTCAGGCGCCCCATAGCCGGCCACGAAATGCCCTTGCTGCAGCCATCCCGGAAAATCCCAGCCCAAATGGGGCGCTGCCAGCTGTGACGCTACGAAATGCCTCTTCCACCATACCGAGCTCCCGCTGCCTCATGAAATGCCTCTGCCGCAGAACCTCCATACTCGCACTACTCTAGATCCCCTTTCTTGCCTCTGACTTGATCACCAGCAGCGTAATTCCGTAGTCAGCCCATACTTCAAACCCAATAGGATTGACGTCTCACCTCCTAACACGGCTTCCCTTGCGGTCCGGCATCGCTGATCGCCACCAATCAGCCAGGCATCCTGGGTGCGCCTGGTCATAAAGTTGCGGCACTGCGACCGGTGTCGAACGCCGGCCGGGGCATTGTTCACCGATAGCTGGGTGGACAAACTCGGGTCTCGCACCTGTACGGAGTACTCCGTACTCTAAGATCATATAAGCATTTTAATCTCTCGAGCGCCTCGATCTTAGGTTCAGCCTTGCTGCGAGTGGTACAGCCCGCGACGAAGGGCATTTTGTAGCTCCTTATATTCGGTGGATGCAACGTAAAACGGTGCGACTTTCGCGCTCAAAGAGCTCGGTATTGGGGGCATTTCATGAGTTTCGCCACGGTCGACCGCATCTACCTCCATTAGAACTTGATCATACGGAAATGAACGACCATCAAAATGAAGGGCATTTCGTAGTCCCACTACCAGATAAATCATCATCACCATGGTCCTTTGGACACTTATATAATGTCTTCTGGCATGGCAGTCCTCGCCGTTGAATCGACTCCAGTTTGATTCACATCCCCCTTGAGGCCGTCGTTCAGCCGTATCACTTTGTATACAAGGTCAAGTTTAACATACAAATCCATCCAGTCCTACATCTCTCCTTTCGATGGATACAAATCAAGAAGGTCGAAGCCAGCAGTACTTGTATGCTCCAAATGGAGAGGCAAGCAATGTTCGACCGGTATACACAAGCAGCGGAGACTTAGCCACCGAATCCTATCACATTGCCAATGCTCATCAAATTTCCACATCATCCCTACGGAACCTAATGTTCGAAGGTGGAAATTCTGGGGTGAGTCAGATTGCTAACGTAAAGGTCGTTCAGAACTCCTGCTAAGTGCAAATCTCTTCAGTACAATGGTAATAAGAGTAGCTACCCATCCCCATCTCGCGAATGCTCTCTGCCAAATGTGAGCACGATAAGAGGGAGTGAAGGCACTTCTTCTCACATTGGTTCGAACCAATCTGTGGGTGTGATGCTTGGGCGCTGGTTAGCAGAGACGCCAAAATCAGAGCCATATCATGCTTTAACGATTGGGCGTGATACTCTGGGTCGTTAACATGAGCTCAAGCACAACAAGCTCTACATGTCATGGATTGAATGGGGTCATGTGTGGCTTTACTCAGATTGCTTTACTTTTCTACGATTTCTGCGTGTTATGGTATGGAAGGATCAACTTAGTCAGGCGGCCGAGGAGTTTTAAACCAACGAGTGCTCTTGTCTTGATCACAACCTACCGTAGGTAGATAACTACAAACACAATACACACCAAATTGAAATCATTGAGGCTTCATACTATCCATTACACCGAACGTAGAAAAGCACCCCCCTTAGGAGCGACTAGATCTAAATGCACGTCATGTGAGAGATATGTTTTCGACGAAGTAGATGTCGATGCAAACTATAGGTAGTTTCCATGCCCCTTTGTACCAGTGATACCATGCATAATCGGCCGGATTTCGCTGCGAGAGTATATAGAGCATTGTATTCGTACAGTTGAGGCGTCCTATAGGTACAATGGCAGTTGCTCATCTAGAGTATATATCAAGCAGAGAGCTCTCTCCCTCTTTCACGTCCGCAATTGTTTGGACCTTGAACCAATCGATTCGATCCCACCATGCATTCAAGAACTGCCACTTACCATTGATGGACCAGTCGAACATCCAAGCATGCTGCCATGTATTCACACAAAGCACAGGTGTAATGTCAATGCCTCCATAACTTGTCTTCTGGTTTTTGGATGCCTCGCTGTATTGTCCAAAGGAGCTGACCGAATTCGCCACACGTCTTCGCGCAAGATCTTTGGCATCGAAGCCTCCCGCTGTGGCGATGTTTTCTGTGTTCAGATCGATGGGTTGTAGTCGATTGTGTGCTCCAGCAAGTGGCGACCCAGCAAGGTACGTAGACAGAATGTAGAACTGCCGGGTTTCTCTGCTGTTGCGAGTATTTGTGCGGACGAGCCAGACAAAACCAGGCCCAAACATTGAGTATGCTGTCTCGAGGAGCTGGGCCTTGAGGGTCTCAACGGAGGAGAAGCTTTGAATTAGCCGCGATTCCATGGCCGCAGACATTGATATCCGGTCGCCAGTTAAGGAGATGCCATTGAAATAGAATTGATTGTTCCATGCCATCGAAGCATAGTTAAAGAGCGCAGCTTGCTCAGGGTTTCGTGCTGTCTGCAGGAGGATGTTCTGTGGAGTCTGGCTGCTGAAGGTTGTACCTGTCACGTCATCCACCTCAGTCAACAGAATTCACTGAAAGGAATTGCTTGCGGTCTTACCGGCTATTCGCTCGTTGATGTTCTTAACGCACCAGTCCTGGTAGTCATACCAAGCGACAGCAAAGCTTTGCGGCTGGTATAGGCCTGGAACGCCATTTTGCCGAAGTATATCTTCCTTAACTGCCAAAGGTGGAACTTGGAGGCAGCCGGGATACTGTACAGGAGGGGAGGGGGTTTGCTCTGCGTGCGCTTGGGACATCCGTCGCTGCGTAAAAGCTGTTAGCTCACAGGTCGGGCAAGGAGCAAACCGACTGTGACGGTGAGACAACTCACCAGGTAGGACGGTACCGATTGCTGGAGCGCTCGGCGCCAGCAAGATCTCGATGCTATCATGGTTGGTCAACTGGATGCAGCGGGCATTGTGTGTTCCGATGTTCTAAAACTTCTCACTTGAGCCGCATCGGCTTTGAGGTTCAGAATTTCTGGCTTTGGTCTAGCGCCTGTGCAAACAAACGACGCCTCTCAGCCAACCGATGGCTTTCAACACCAAACACTCGATACGCCGTGACCCGGACTCAACCGCCCTACCGGCGAAATCATCTGTTTCAAGCCTTCCTATGGTTGATGTTTAGCCACACATCGTGAAGAGTCATGTCTAATCCAAGTTCTCGCCAACATCGCTCCCGGGCCGCTCGGCCATTGCTTTGACCTTTTGCCGTCCTATTCTGAGAACAACGGTAGCGGTCGTCGCCCTTTGTAGTCGCGCTTTCATCGCGCTTTTGACCTCGTGCGCGCGTGCTCATATGGAGGAATGCTTTGCCTGTGGTCCAGAAGGTTTTGATCCGAAGCGCCCACTCAAACAACGTTCTACCTTTTTCTCCCCATGTCTCTCTGTATATCTCATAGATTCTCTCGTCTTTTGCTATCGTCATCCGTCTTTTCTCACCTCTTCTTTCTTTTCACAAGGTACATTGTATTGTAATCGTATATTTCTAAATCTCTCGAAGCCATTATGGGGATTTCTACCCTTCAGAAATTAACTGCTATCTGCGCCGTCTCAGCCACTGTGCCCGCCGCATCGGCGCTCGTTGCCGCAGTCGACGCCGCACATGTATTTGAGCTCATTGGTCGCGATACATGCTCATCCAACGGCCTCAATGCATGCGGCTCTTCGTTACCATCCGGCTGGTGCTGCCCGTCATCGACGACTTGCCTCACCCTCAACAACACTGGCACGGCATCGGCGCTCTGCTGTCCTACGGGGAACGACTGTTCGGTCATTGAACCGATCAGCTGCAATATCACGTTTCAGGATGCATCCTTATTTCCATCAGCCGAAATTCATACTGAGAATCTTTCAATGACCCTTCCAACATGCGGAAATAGCTGTTGCCCGCTCGGTTACTCGTGCAATGATGGTAATTGCCAGATGCTCAATTCAACAAAGGCAGCACAAGCAGCTTCGGCAAGTGCAAGTGGTTCAACCGCTTCTGCGACAGCATCTTCAACTGCGGCCTCCAATTCGGCAACGGGAACAGCTGTTCCAGCCACAGCAAGTATCTCTCCAGTAGCCAATAGCGGCTTTTCGGGTCGCTCCTTTGCTGCTGGATTCATTCCCGGCCTCGTAATCGGCATTATCGCCACTGGTGCTTTAATGTTCTATCTGATGCGCCGTAAAAGGGGCATCCAGCGAAATTCCATCTTCAACGAGAAACCGGACCGCACGATTTCTGATCCCATCTATCATCCTCAGCTAGCGGCGCGTACAGACTTCCTGCATAAACGTACCGCTTCCGAACCGGCAGTATCGGCCACTCTCGTAACCACTCCGCCAGAGGCATTCAAGAGCTATTACAATCCAAACATCAAATATCCAGCCAAGAACTCACCTTCGACCACCGACAGTTTTGGCCCGCCGTTTGACACGCCAACTCCAATGCCGAAGCGATTAACGAAGGCGGTCATGGACCCTTCCACGCCCCCGATGCGAGTTAGAGGGCTGTTTAGCGCGAAGTCGCAGAGCCTGAGGCGCAAGAAGAGCACACATTCGCTGACTCGAAACGCCTCTGACAAGCGCTCCGACATCTCCGAAGCAACTATTGATGTACGCATGAGCAACAGTAGTCGCGGATTCGGCCTCCCGCCACAGGGTTCGCCGCAGGGCAGAACTCTCTACCCTCCTGCCGTTACTCGAACCAAGGATTCTGATCGCAGCACGACGTACAGCGATGTACTAAAGGCTATTGGAGTGGATGGAACGCCGGCGAGACTGGGCAGTCCGTACCGAGGGAAGTGAAATCTTCGACGAGGTAAATTGTACGATTGAAACGACCTGCATAAATATGGTGTCTTGGGCTCTTTTTCATGGGAAATACCCAACAATCGCTTGATTGCGCAATGTTAGCTAGAATTGTTGTTAAGTTCTAATCTACTATGCATAATAACTCCTTCATGCGTTCTTTCATCTCTCCTCAAGCGTGACAGATGTGACCGTTAATGCCTCCACAAGCGCACCGCTTTATCTCTCCCACCACTCCCCACTCTCTCACCATCCGGACTCCAATCCACAGCATAGACCTCATCCAGATGGCCAGGCAAATCAGCCGCAATCTTCCCAGTGCGCACATCCCAGCACTTGAGGGTAGTATCCTTGCTGGCAGAGACAAGCAGGCGCGAATCGGGGCTCCAAGCAACCATATAAACAGGGGCGACGTGGGCGCGGAAGGAGCGCACGAACGCGCCGTCGCGCGCCGCCCACAGCTTGACGGCGCCGTCGAAGCCCGCCGACGCGATCCACAGCCCGTCCGGCGAGAACGCCACGTGGTTGACCTGGCGCTGGTGGCCGAGCAAGCGCGCGACGGGCTTGGCCGGCGCGCCGCCCTGCGGCGCCCACAGCAGCAGCACGGCGTCGTCCGACGCGCTGCACAGCCGCTCCGCCACCGCGCCGCCGGTGGTCGCCGCCGCGCGGAAGCGCGCCTGCGCCGCTGCCTGCCGCTCCGCCGCGCTGCCCGCCGCGCTGCCGCCGCCGGAGAAGAAGCCCGTGCGCAACACCGCGTCTGTCGACAGCGCCAGGTGGTTCACCCAGTGCGCGTGCGCCGCGAGCGTGTGCACCAGCTGCCCGTTGCTGCTGGCCCAGATTTTGATGGTCTTGTCCTGCGATGACGTGTAGATCCAGCCTGTGCCGCCCCACTTAACGCACGATACGGAGCCTTTGTGGCCGGTGAGGACGATGTCGGCGTGCTTGCTGACCGCGTCCCATATTCGCACTGTAGAGTCTTTGGATGACGATGCGACTCGCGGTCTCCCGGGCTCCTGAAGGTGATATGGCTCCCATGCCAAACTCCGGACGAAAGCTGTATGCCCTTTCATGGCATTTCCCAGAGGCTTGCCGGTCTTTGGATCCCATAGCCGTACTGTCTTGTCATTGCTTCCTGTTGCGATCATAGTGTCGTCCGGTGAATATGCCACGCAAAGCACCCAGCTTGTATGACCTTTAAGTGTAAACAACGGAGTTCCTGTGTCACAATCCCATATCCGTGCTGTATTATCGCCAGATCCCGTACATAGCCTCGAGGATGAAGATGGAGAGAACTGGGCGCATAGTATTGGCTCTCCGTGACCCGATATAGAACTTGCGCATCTGGTTACCGCTTTTACTCGGAAAACCGCTTGTGGCGCATACGATAGAGAAAGCTCTTCTTCTGTGCTAGCCAATCCTTTCTGTACCAGAGATGTGTATATGTCTGCGCCATCAGCTAAGGCCTCTTCTTCATCCTGCTCTTCCTTGTCTGCTGTTTTTCGCCGTCTCTCATGGAAAAAGCGATAAGGAATCCGGTCTCGAGCGTCGTTGACTCCAAGTAAGCTGTTCAACAGAACTTCGAGATTTTTTACGGTGGCTTGGGTTAATGGGATAGATACGGCGGGTCCTGCGGGAGTATTGGTGGTGCGATCGACGAACTGTACGCGGATGGAGCCTTCTGGAATGGGTGTAGGTTCCTGCTGCACGCGGGCTTTCTCGGCGGCTTCGAGCTTCTGCCGCTTTGGTGGAGGCGGAAGTACGGTCGCCATGCCGAAGATGGTTCGATTTCGATTCGATCCAGGGATTTAAGGGTCTGTGGAGGGAGTGGGAGGTTATGAATTGAAGTTTGAAAATATTCAGCCCTGCGGCCTTATCGATAGGAAAGGCCATAATTGCGGGCCGGATGTTGGCTGCTGCGTCACGGCAAACAAAAAGACTGAACCAGTACGGAGTACACTGCAAGCTAATAACCCAGCGGGATGGTTGTCACACCCAGGACTCCCTGCTCAGTTTTGCTCTTGCATTCCTGTTGCCGTCACTAACTCAACAGAGATCAGTCATTGTCGCCACCTTGTGTCCAATGAGACGCTGTCACTCGACGTCACATGAGCTGCGAAACCACGGCGCGCTTCAGCGATGCAGGCCATCATGCTCTAGTTATACCGCTAAGCGCAGGTTCAGTCGAGACTCATTCTCTAAAGGCAGGCGGAGGATAGAAACGGATTTCGTTCACGGCACAATCACATATCATCCCACGTCTCCACTTGGCATACATAGCTATAAAATTTCTTCCACAACCCGAACTCCTTCTTCTTTTGTTTATCTATCCAGTCCCACCACGCAATCCGCAAATCTTCTGTAGGAACTCCACCATCTATCCCCACCAGATCTCGTTTCAATTACTATTTCCGTCAGATCTTGCAAACTCAGTCCGTCAATTCAGGAACTAAATCGCACTCTATGGCGCCAATTGCGGTCGACGAGCATAAGCATGCCTCAAATGGCACGGAATTGAAGCCCACAGCAAAAGCATTCTATCCTCCCGGAAGTGCTGGCTCTTCACGCTACCATGCTTCAAGCTCCGAAGATGCCATGACTGCCGAAGCGACATTTGCTGCCCACAACTATCATCCTCTACCAATCGTCTTTGCTAGAGCTAAGGGATGTTCGGTGTGGGATCCTGTAAGGAAATTCGACGCTAGATCTCGTTCGAAGTCCAACGCTAATGACAATGATATAGGAAGGAAAGCACTACCTCGATTTTCTTTCTGCATACTCTGCCGTGAACCAGGGCCACTGCCACCCAGAACTCGTCAAGATTTTGACCGAGCAAGCTCAGCGATTGACTCTCAGTAGCAGAGCTTTCTATAACGATGTCTTCCCTCGATTTGCTGAATTTGTCACCAAAATGTTCGGTTACGATATGGTTCTTCCTATGAACACTGGAGCGGAAGCGGTAGAGACTGCCGTCAAAATTGCAAGAAAATGGGGCTACAAAGTGAAGGGTATTCCTCATGACAAGGCTCTAGTTTTCAGCGTGTCTGAGAATTTCCACGGAAGAACTGTGAGTTTGCAAGCTTCTCGTTCTGAATTTCGAGGTGCTAATTCGTCTTTTAGTTCTCCGCAATTACCATGTCGACAGATCCCGAGTCACGAGATAACTACGGCCCTTACCTGCCAAACATTGGCAGTTTTTTCCCAGACACGAACCGGATCATCCGCTACAACAGCGTCGATGATGTGCGCGAGGTGCTAGAGAAGCACGGCAAGGAAACCGCGGCCTTCATCATCGAGCCGATCCAGGGTGAGGCAGGCATCGTAGTGCCGGATGACAACTACCTACGAGAAGTCAAGGCGCTGTGCGAGCAACATAACGTGCTGTTGGTTTGCGACGAGATCCAGACTGGTATCGCTCGTACTGGCCGACTGCTCTGCTCCGAGTGGAGCGACATCAAGCCTGATATGGTGTTGCTCGGCAAGGCCATCTCCGGCGGCATGTATCCTGTATCTTGTGTGTTGAGCTCAAAGGAGATAATGTTAACTGTCGAATCCGGCACTCACGGCTCAACGTACGGAGGCAACCCGCTTGGCTGTGCCGTCGCCATTCGCGCACTTGAGATCGTCCAGGAGGAAGACCTGGTGACGAGAGCGGAGAGGCTGGGCCAGATGTTCCGTGACGGCTTGCGAAAGATCAACAGCCCTCTGATCACAATCATCCGCGGCAAGGGCTTGCTTAACGCCATCGTGATCGACGAGAGCAAGACAAATGGCCACAGCGCTTGGGATTTGTGCTTGGTGTTCAAAGAGAAGGGTCTACTGGTAGGGCGAGCCCTCAAAATTGCACACGTGAAAGAAATCTCCAATCAGTCGACTAACGATAATCCGCAGGCTAAACCTACTCATCAGAATATCATTCGATTGGCCCCTCCGTTGGTCATCACCGAGGAGCAAATCCAGCACGCTCTGGACATCATCCGAGAATCTTTGGAGCAGCTGCCGACGTTGTCTGGTAAGAAAGAGCAGCATCACTAAGTCTGTACGATCAAATCAATAGATATACCCGCGGCAGGTGCATTCCTAATGGCTACCGCATTTGAAATCTCAGCGAGACTGTCTAGCATCAGGAATCCACTTTCAACATATTGTTGATAGTGTGAAGTTACGATTTGAGTCTTTGTAGTTTCCATAGCATCTCCGACCAATTAGAATGGCCCGTCGACTGACGACCTGAATTAATTGCTACCAGGCAGAAGAAATTCGGTTGACATGCAGCCCACACTACTTTGTATTCTGCTACCGTCTCCTACTATGTCGCGAGCTTGATCGCGAGCTGGTTCTTGAGCTGACGGCAGAGCTACTTCTCCGGCGGCTATAGCGTGGTCTAGCGCGCCCTTCTTCGGCTTCTGAGATCTCCTCCCGTGCTTTCCGTCGTTCTCGCCTCCGGAGCCACCGCTGCTGTATCGCACCTGGGAGGTGAGCGAGCTTCGGGAAACGTGGTCGACGAGGCGTAGGTGCTTCTCCCCTAGACTCTTCGTCTGAAGAATCAGCCACTCTCCGCCGAGGCGGCGAGTGTTCTTCGATGACTTCCACTATGTCATCCGAAGATCTTCTCGAGTATGACCCGATGCTAGGGGGAGGAGGGGGACGGGAACTTCTACTTCTTCGTCTCTCTACCACAACTTCCCGGATAACCCTCTCCGGCCTGATCCCTCTCCTGACCCTTTCTCTACGAGGTCGTACATATACCACATCTGAATCGTTGTCGTAGCTGCTGTCGTAACCACTGCTGTAGCTATAGTAACTGCTAGTGGGAGATGGCTCGCGCCTTCTCTTCTTCCATGGTTGGCAGCAACCCAGCAGATCAGACCAGAGCGCTTTGAAGAGCAACCTAATGACAGTAATGACCGTTTGGAAAGTGGTCTTTGGCCTTTCCCTCTCTTCAACTATTATACTACGACGAGAGCGGGACATCCGCCGAGTAGTTACACGACGAACTGGGCGGCCTCGTCTCTTCCACGGCGGGCACCAACCTATCAGCACTCCCAGGCAAGTTCCAATGATGAGCAGGAACATATTTGGTTTCTTTCTATCCCCTCGTACGCTGCTCATGTAACTACTGTCAACGGATACCTCTGAGATATAAGACCTTCGCGACGGACGTCGATGGAACGAACTTCGGTAGCGACTCGGGCTATATCGTTCTTCGACGATTACCCTGCGATTTCCAGATGGACGTCGAGAACCTCGTCGGCGGACTACTATTTCTTCTTCAATGACCGTCTCTGCTCGCCGACGTTGTTTGGATTCTGAGCCAAGCCAATCGGCGATCCAAGGCAAATAATAGTGCAACGGGTAGTCTGTCTCTACATGGCCTGGCTTCTTTCTTTGACCGTTTTTCTCATCGGGCCGGTTTCTTTCTCTGGATCGGCTCCTTGATCTTGAGCGGCTTCTTGATTCGCTGTCCGAGTCTTCGTGCCAATACCAACTATATTTCCAGAGCTTTCGAAGAACTGGCACTTTTCTATGCCAAGTCTGATTGCCAAACAGAGGCGCATATGCATCATCTTTCTTCCGGGAAAGATCCTCATCGTCAGGTGTGTATAGTTGAGGCCCTTCATTATCTGAGTCGTGAAGAACGTCCATTTGATCATTTGCTGCGGCATCGTCAGGACCATGAAGCGGAGTCGGAAGCCATTCTTCTTGCAGGAAAGAGCTGATGCTATTGACTCTGAAGGCGAGGAAAATAAGAGGAACAACGACCGCGATCGAAATTCCAACTGACAGATCTAAATTAGCACGTATTGAAACCACTACTCTCAGATAGGGTGCGACACACAGACATATCTTGACACTTCCTGCAATGGCCAAGATACAAGCCCGGATGCTGGATCATGCGGGTACTGATCAATCGCCAGAGCGAAGAAGGCTGTGATAAAAGAGAGAGGTAGCTACCAAGGTTGTTTAGTGTTCTCACACATATATAGTCTCGGCATGGAATCATCAACTTACGAAGGTGATCGTAACGAGCGTGAAAACGAGGATTGTCTAAGCTGGAGTGTAAGCTGTAGGTTTGCCATTAGGGAATGAATCCTTACGTTGCCTTGTTTGCGAGCTTGTTCTGCTCCCTCTCGCGCAAAACGTGCCTCCCACGCATTGGCTTGCTTCTGCTTCAAGTTGAGAAGGTTGTTTAGCTAAGCAAGACAAGGTTAGCAATATGACTACCAACACCAGCGTTGCGTCTGTACCTCTTCTTGTACTTTGCTTGCGTGTTGCAGCATATGATCCACACTCTTGATATTGGCGTCCACAAGATCAATGGTCTCTTCCAAAAGAGAGCGTGTCTTCAGGACAGGCGTTTCAGTAGCGGACAATTGGCTTTGACTATCGTTTACTAGCGTTTCTGTCAGTGAGGATTGATTCAAACCACCCGGTATATTCCCCTTTGCCTCGCCATTCCCTCTCGCTCCACCGTGTTCCCTAGCCTCCTCTTCGATGTCGATGAGATCGCCATCTTTGATCTCAGCACCATCGGCACCTCCAATTTTTGGTTGCAACTGCGCACCTCCTTCTCTTGCGTTCAGATTCTCGACTGCCGGCGCATCAACATTTGCCATTCCAGGCTCAGTGAGTTGTGTTTGAGACTGCGCTTGGACGCCGTTTACGTGGCCACTGAGAAGTGGAAGCAAGCGCTTCAAAGCTGCCCATTGATCGTTCTTTGGTTGCTGTTCGTCATCGTCGCTCTGAGCTTTAGGATACAATTTCGCTAGGTGATCAAGCACATCTTTCTGTGCTGTAAGCACAGATTTGACCATGATGAGCTCGTCTTGTACGTCCATAATCTCTACAAGGTACCTGGTTTCGTCTTTGACTCCAAACAAAGCGTCTATCATATATTTCCTCTGGTCTACGCCAATCTTCTCAGGATGTAAGACGCCGGCAATAATTTTGAAGCTTTCGAACAGCTTTGATTGCTCTTCAGACTGTGAAGAGTTAGCGCAAACCCGTATTAAGCACTGGTACTTGAAATTGGGCTTACAATGCGATTGATGGATGATTGGAAAGAGTCTTTGAACTTGGCTTCGAGAGGCCCTGGTCTTTGCATGAAGTCAAGAGTGGCTTTCAGAATTAAGTCAAAGAGCAATTCGACAGATTTGATGACAGGCCGCTCGGGATTGTTGAGCTGTTTCATGACTACGTTCTTGAGGTTATAACTCTCTTCCGGCTGCCAAGTGTCTGGGAAAAAGGTTATCACCGTTCCTATATCATAATTAGTCAACTGCCTTTGCCGATAATGAAACTGTCGTTACCATCATGAAGGACCCAGAGCCACAACTGATCTACCATTATAATCGGTCGGGCTTGTGCAGCTTCTTCAGATTCTCTTCTTGCCCATCGGTAAATTACTTGATCGATATCTCTAGCTTCAGTTGACTGCAACATATAGTATAGGCACTGGTCCAAAGTGCGACGACAATGAAGAGGTCTTCCATCCTGATTCAGGTAGCCGTTGATCAGGAGTTCAGTTGGCGTTCTCCACTGATGATTCAGATTATCACCAGCAGCCGTTATCGCTTTACTTAGAAGTTTTCGTTGCATATGGCTCTCATACGCTAAGATTGGCACCTGCAATGATCAGATTACTGTCAACACTCATGTCTTTGGGTCTTTTGTGCGTACGAATAGGGCAAAAGCCTGTGATTCGACTAGTCCATCATTTGCGCCGCCACTGTGTTGCGGATTATCCTCACTGTTCAATCTTTCTTGCCACTTTGCGCGTAGTTAGCTCCTCCGCACCCAAGCAGGCGAGTTGCTTACTTGACTATATTTCTTCGCATTCGGAACAAAATAGCAGTCGAATGGCTTCGAGCCTACAATAGTCAGCATTTTGAAGTACCCAAGATGCATACAGAATATATCGGAGATCATAGCCCACCTTTGTGCTTCTTATTAGACATCGAACTATCTTGAATGCCCAGGCTGATGAAGAGGTCCTTGATGAAGCTATCAGTAAGTCATAACTGTCAACCCGAATTCAGATGAGCTTACGTGGACCCATTGTTCCTGTTTCCTCGTCAGTGAACTTGAATAGAGCTAGAATAATACTTAAGCTTACATTGTTTGCCGGGAGATGGATCCAGCGGCACTTTGCTTTTCGGTCGGAAACACTTTGGGGTCTCCACGTAGAAAGAATTTTGTCTAATCCTCCCTGATTACTGTATACCAAGTCGTACACGAGTGTTTCCACAGGACTCAAATAATCCGAATAGTCGTCTTTGTCGTCGCCAAGGAAAACCTCTACGAGAAGGGCCTTGAAGGCCTTTAGAGCTTTTGTTTGTTCATCCTTCGGCGTGCTCAGAATATCCGAACGTTCCTTTCCAGCCTTTGACGGCCCGGGAATCAAGCGAATCATGTCTTTGAGCTTTTTCAGAGCTTCATTCCATTGCTGATCGTCGCCATCTGCATAGTCCCATGCTGTGTTCTTCTCTTGGTCCATAGCGTCGACTCTAAGGCTGTTCTCAACCAGCTTCTTCACAATGCTGAGAAATTTCGTCCGAAGCTCTTTCTCAGAAGGTTTCACTTTAGCAGCCCATTTCACTGCCCTGTGTAGTGGCGTTTGTTTGTCGTAAGCTTTGACATTAACCAAAGCACGTCTTTCCTTGATTAAAATCTCGGCTGCTGCTGGATTTGGTGCTGAGGCTGCCCAGTGAAGTGGAGTTCGTCCTCGATGTTCAACGGAGTCAAGTGGAAACTTATATGTGACGAAATGATCAAGATACTTCGTAAATGATTCTGACGTGCATGACTTGAAAACAAGACTGCTTTGCATCCTCTCAACAATCTTCTTGTAATCAAGATCCTCACTACTTCGGAAGCGGCTCAGTTCTTTTGATTTTTTGCCGTCCATGTCGATGAAAACAGCTGGAACTTGTGGAAACAAGGGAATTATATCTTGCTGCCTACTGTCAGTCGTTCATTTCCGAGAACTCAAAAGGGTGGACATACTTTGACTTGTATCGCCTGCTGGTCATGGAACCAAGCTGTACATATTCCTTTTCCGTGTTTTTCATGAAAGAAGGTCTGTAACGTATTCAGACTGAAAAGAGCTGTGGTGCGCATCCATGACCTCATCCATGGTGCTGTGAGACTTGAGAAGGGAGGTGCCTCGAGCAACATGATTCCCGCAGTTGCGATTGCAATTGGAAGTGCATTCTTAACCTCTTTTGAGGCGTCTTCGTTCTGCTTGGAAGCATCTTTGGTGTCCTTTGAATCGACCTTGCTCGGCTTACAAGCTTGATCAATCAACTCCATGGCCTTCAGCACGATCATGCCGCCAAATCCATGGCATACAAAGATGATTGGCACATTTTCGAATTTCTTTTCCGGTGATCTGTAATTCTGTATCCTTTTGATGAGGTCTTTCGCTGTGTTTTCCAGATATGCCTGCCCAGATCTTGATGTATTGATGTTTGGTGGATCTTGGTAGGAGTACAATAGGATACGGGCGTTAGGAATTGCCCTAGGAAGCATGTCTGCATCCTTCAACCAATGTACCTGTCCATCCTGTCTTCTAGAATAATCGGCGGATTGACGGCTCGAGTCGGGAGCATTGTGGGCGCCGGTATCTTCTCCAGCCTTGTCTTGGTCTTGAGGGGGGTTCGGGTCATCGGTTAATCCTGCGGCTATTCGAGATGGATCTACTTGAAGAGTTGTTTTGTTCTCGTTTTTGGGACCAATTGATTCAGCGGACCTGTTCACGTTGCTGGCTGGCACCGGATGTAATCCATCCTCGGGGACCGGAGTGAGCTTTTCAGGTTGCCTTCCGCCTTCTAAGCCGTAAATCGATCGGTCTCTCGACGGCTGGCCATGCTCAGGCAAATGAAAGTCTCCCACTGCTGCGCTATTCAGAGCCGGATCGACTCTCTGCCCTCCAGCTGCTTCTCGAGGGGTGGCACCATCTGCTTTCGATTGGGTTTGACCTTTTCGATCGGTCTTTGAACCACTTCCCCTTCTCTTACCAGGCAAATCAGAAATCTTTTTCGGAATTCGTTTGTAAGTGTAGACCCATGCATCATCGGACTCCCCAAGCCCATGAACCGTCACAATGTCAACTTGCAAAGATTCGTCTCCTCCATGCGACTTGGGCTCGAGCTTGTAAAGAACCTGCGCTTCGTTAGATGTGAATTATTTTTTCAAGTGCAATGTGAAGAATAACCTTTGGTTCCTGCGCTCCGTCTTGTCTACCAACCTTTGGGGAAGCCCTGTCGTCCCCAGTTAGCATTGATTCCAATGCTTGAACCACACCACGCGGCCGTGTCCTGGTGGCGTCATCGCGACTTCGACCGATTACAGACGGCCGCCTCTCGTCTCGTTGGGTGATGGTTTGAGGATCCAAGTTCCGCCCTGTGGCCGTATTTGGCTGTTCAGAAGGTTTTGCAGGATCGCCGGTTCTAGCGTCTTGGGGATCTTCAGCTTCTGCTCTTCGCTCGACACTCTGTCCTGGCTGACTGATTTCTTGTACGCCATGTTGAGGTTGAGACTTTTCATCTACGCTCTGTCGGAGCTGCGGTTTATCACCTGCGCTCTGATTGTATTGACTCTGTTCCATTCGCTCATCAAGCTCATCATGTTGAGGACCTCGACTTTCGCTATTCTCGGTCATATTTTCAACTCTAGCATGTTCATTTCTTTATCTCAAATAATATCAGGCCGATTCGGAAATTGGAAGCAACATATTGAAAAGTTTCAAGGCAAAGAGTGCGATTGGGTTTGGCTCGGTGCGGTCTTGGTCAAAATAATGGGGAGCCGAAATGGCCGACGCGTTTGACGAGAGGAAATCGAAGCCATTATAGTAAGCTTGTAGCTCCTGGGCGTGTGGCAGGATTGATCAACGCCAGAGCTCTCTGGTGGGTCTTGCCCAGAGTTCACGAGCGCATTGAGTTAAAAGAAATAAGCCGACATGATCCAGTGAGCACGCGGACTGAGTCTCCAATGCGGAATTTACGGTCTAGGGCGAAGCTGAAGAACCCGGCCCGGCCCGTTTTGGACAGAGATATGCAGAAGCGACGGTCTTTGATAGGAAAGCTTTGGCAGGAGCTGAAGACCCAGGCATGCTTTAACATGGACAAGGAAGAGCGACGAATGGATGTTCGCCACGGTGCAGTAAAATTAGGGCCTGGGTCCACTCCGGACATTTTGCATTGCGCCACATCGCCATCCCTTGCTCGACAAGACGGAAATCAGTGCAGGGCAACTCGCAAAAGTAGAGTGAAAGAAGGATATTATCTAGGCCATATCGTACCATGTCTCTTTTACTAGCCGCTAACCAAGCTCTCGCATGTGGAGTTTGCGGCTCTGACAACCCACGGTAGAGTACTGTATGGCAAAGCTGTACGTCACAACCCGGAGTGAAGGTTAAGTTATTGGCCAGCAATGCCAGCCGTGAGGAACCGGGACGGGTCTGTTGCAGTTGCTCCGTATCTGGAGAGCAGTTGTCATAGTCCAAGCTCGGGAATATCATCCAAAGCATAAGATGCAGTTATCTAGCATTCCGGCTTCACTACTGCCACGCTTTTGGAAGCTCGTTTTCTCACTTCTAAATGGCTTTGTTAGCGGGGACTTGTGAGCATCCTACACCCTACCTGTAGGGTACTCTGACGGGTTCAAGCTCGTCCCAAGATTGACCGTTGGCCACAAAATGCTGCAATAATTGGTGGAACAATTGAGCTGGAATTTCAATCAACTTCAGATTGAGTAATAGCATGGGATTGAGTCAAACGAAGATAAACGAAGGCTCTACTATCAGTCAAATGCGCCATTCTATTTGGCTAAACTGTGTCGCAAAGGCCATGTTTAGAAAGGGGCGAATGGTATGATTCAAAAATGCATGAAATTGGCCTTCAAGGCTTCACCGCATGTTTCAACATTTTATGAGCCAACACAGCGCTTGCAAAGGGAGAACGAACTGGGCCGCTCGTGCACAACGAATGGTGCGAATGGTTGATACTGTCAAAACTCGATGGCGCGATGCTGCTTACAACGATAAACTCTTTTTAGCGATACTTTTCGCTGGTTTCAATTAATTAATTAGTGATCACCACCTTATTTGTCTCAATACTCGATACTTGCA
>Ga0335072_10000791_pt1 | contig 56327 bp, 58 predicted proteins | sample Lox_Sample_21_FD_206725 | JGI IMG/M metagenome (GOLD analysis project Ga0335072, IMG submission 206725) | Soil microbial communities from Loxahatchee National Wildlife Refuge, Florida, United States - Lox_Sample_2.1 | ecosystem: Environmental > Terrestrial > Soil > Wetlands | place: USA...
ATTTTCCAAGGTATATGGAACGGAAATCAAACGAAGGCTGCCAGCGGAGAAGTTCGATAAGGAAAGACTCTGATTGTCGGCACCTTCGCGCAGTATGCCATCTTTCGGCGTGGTGTTGTCGAGCAAAACCGCTCTGCGAACTTGCAGGCGTAGTCCCGCTGTGGCTGCCTTAAGACGCATAGTGCATTCACGGATATTATTCCATCCACTACGGAGCTCGATAAGCATCGAGCGAGGCTGAGGCAGGTGAATTCTTGGCGGAGGTTTGGCTTTGGCCTGGAATGCATCCACAGCTGGGTACAGCAGAACTGGATGATCAAATAGACGCATGCTCGTCAAGTTCGTCCCAAGTCTAGGCGGTTGCGAGGATTTATTTGCGCCAAATTCCTCTAGAAAGACAATATTTCCGATAACCATTTCAATTCTCCTCGGCTCGTACCAACCTGTGGTAGTCACGTTGGACTCCAATGCGATCTCCATCGAAGTTGCTGTAAGTTTAATCGACTCATTGGTGCGCAACTCGAGAACAGCCTGTGGTCCATCACGAGCCGTCAATATCATCTTTACGCCATTGGAAATGTTGATCGTTGTGCCCAGAAGATTGCAGATAGACAAGGGAATGTAGAATCCATCCCTTCCGTGGCGATGGCAAACGCGAAATTCGGAGCTGGTCACTTTGACAAAATCATTCATCGGCACCACAATTTGGTCATCAAGGTCAGCCGCCAGTTTGCAAACATCGTCGATCAATGCTTGTGCTGCTTGTGAACTTTTCACCCCTCCATTCTTGGGTCCTCGATCTGCAGCATATATTGCTAAGATCCTGAGGACTACGCGAAGATATGGTGACACACGCTTGAGGCGTTTAAGGCAATCGGCGTACAGTTCAAGCATAGACCCATGCAGAACAGTCCACGTATCTATGCTTCCGTCTTCAGTGATATGTTCGAAGTAGGACGCAGCAGACTCATAGTTCCCCTGCTGGTACTTCAGTAAAGCCATATCGGTCAACGTGCAGTTCGCAGACTTCAGGTTCCCAGCCAAAATGGAGTGGCGATATGCCTGATATGTTAGGCTTTCGTAAAGCTTGCTGAAGAGTTCCTGCGATGTTGCTGCACGCTCTACGAGCGGAGGCTCAAGGCCTAGGCCGGTCGGTTGAGATGCTTCAGAATCACTCGAAGCCTTCGCTGCATCGTTCTCATTCTGTAGAGATAACTCCTCGAAATTCGAGCTACTCAATATGGTGGAGAACTTTCCCATGCGATTTCTGTTGGGAATCCAGTCATGATGTCTTCCCAAGACCGCGATGGTCCTCCTTGCAAGCAAATATAATGCCGCCCTCCACGAAGCCAGCTCCTGCGTACTAGTCTTCTTGACTCTGCTCTGGTCTGATTGTTCTGAAGATGGCTCAGGCTGCAGCTGCGAAGACAACAGTCCATTCGTGTATGAAGTCGACGAGAAGAGTTCTTGACCAGATAGTCTTGGTTGACTCTCATTGTGTTCATGGTTTTCGTCAAATGATGCTGCAATTTGCCTCCTACGCCTGGCTTCGGAAGAAGGAGAAGCGCTTGATCGAGGCCATGCCTTGGGAAAGGTCTGAGTCGATACGGCGAGAGTAGGGCTGCTTGATTGTGTCAAAACCTGGAGAGCGGCGCAGTATACCCACGATGATACAATGTTGTCGATCAGAGACCTCTGAAATTTCATATGACTTAAGTCTTGACTGTCATGTCCACCCCACGCGCGATATAATTCCTGACGCAAGGTTTGTGCCCCGAGATTTAGGAAACCTACGGCGCGTTGGCAGATTTGTGCCAGGTAAAGGAAGCTTTCTTCCTGATTGGGGAGAGGGGTTGCAATGCCGACATTGCTGGCTGTTCGTGTTGTGTCCAAGGATAGATTGGCTCGACGTAATAACAGCTCTTCTTGTCGAGTAAAGATGTACATCCTGAGGTCAAAGACTGAAATGTCATTCGAAAGAATCAGCTCTCGATATGGCTTCTTCTGTTGATCCAGAGGGTACATTGATTCATCCAGTTGGAGGAATGCATCGTCCGTGGCCAACCACTCCTCGCCCCCAGCAGGAGCAGATCCGCTTTTTCGTGACCCTTCAATCACGTTTCTGATCTTGCTCTTCAGATCCTTACTGAATGGTAGAAATGTAGCACTCTGGCCATCATCCTCTTGGACTGCTTCTTCGCGTACAATAACATCTAGGCCAACTGCTAACTCGTCATAGCCAATTAGAGCGTCTTCCAGCAGTCCCACGCTCTCAAAACCTCTAGCAAGCCCCTCCTTGAGAATGAAAAAGGTGCAGAAATTCCAACCTGGAAGATTCCGCTGGCTATCTCGTTCACGTATATCGGCCTCATATTGCCGAACTCGACGATCAAATGAGCTGAGGATTGATACTTTGAGCTTCTCAATCAGATCTTGCCATTGTTCCTCGAGTTCTGAAGGACCGAGTGAGGGTGATGTGACTTGCTGGGCTTGCCCATCCTTTATAATCCGAACCTGAGCGGCACGTTCTAGGATCGCTTTCGACGAGCCGTTGAAGTCGGCACGGATCTTGTCGTACACGGTCGACGATCCCTTCCCGGGCCATTTTGACTTGCTGGTGCTGTTAATGCTATCGCTACTGTCCGTGGGGCCTAGCGATGCGCTCTCAAGGGCTGCATTTTTAGAGACACGGGGTTCGCTCGCCGCTGGAGTGTTTGGCAGCACGACATGGACAATCAGATACTCGAAAGCGTCATGGCTCTCTTGGTTGTTTGATGACTTATTTTCTGGGGATTGTGTTTCGCTTTTGATCCATTCTCGAATCTGCTTCCGACAAACTGATTTGTATGTCTCCTTATCGTCGCATCGAAGAAGATAGATCTTCAAGTATGGAGTCTGGCGAAGGCCAGGAATCTGGTGACGACGTTCATTGGGCTGAGCCTCGGTCTGCCCATATTTTGCTTGCTCGAGCGCAACATGTAGAGAGTTGATTGCCCGGAGTGGGCGATTTGGCGATTTCCAGTGAAGATTACGAAGGGGGAGGCGTTGGGAGAGGAGAGGCTCGAAAGTGTTGAATATGCCGGAAGGATCGGTGCATTGCACTGCGACCTGTCAGCTGTAATCTCGTGTGCATGCAAATATGGGAAAGGGACCTGTCACTCTAGCATTTGCTGGCAACGGAGATTCCATGCTCTATAGCAATCCAAGGGAGGCTTCAGAGGCCGAAGCATTGTGGAACAGTTGCTCAGAGCTCAGAGTTGCACATAGAGAGCACTGAACGCATAACGCTTTTCAAAATTGTTAGGCATGCTGATAGTGGGGTGTGGGTGTGGTTGGACATACATATTTGATGGTTTTTGGATTGGTGCGGCCTGGGCGTTAGCTAAAAAGTACTCCGTAACTTGAGAGCTTGAGGACAGCTACAAATAAACCATGCTCGAGTTAATTCTAAACAAGTAAACCGGCTTTGCCGGCCAAAAAAGTAGATTTCCATTCTATGATGTACACATAGCTTTTTGCTATATACACAAACGAACAAAAGTTTATGGCGTTCTGTGTGCTACCAGCCATCGAAAAGGCAAATTCGTAGGATATCATAACATTACTAGCCTTAGCCGTGAACTGCATGCCTGACGGGGCCTGCGGTGCGCCTGCAAAAGACAGAAATAACCGTTCCAAGATACCTCCTATGTAACTTCAACAAGCCTCTCCGCAACTCGTGTATAGAGCGATTCGTATCCGGAATTCAAGCTAGACCGTATATCAGGGAAAATCAATTGCAATAGGAATGCGAAAAGCAGAGAGAGTAGCATAAACTGTACGACAAGTCAGTAAAACCACCACCATGCAACAAATTTAGACTAACCCGAAGATAGTGTGCCTTTCGATCTAATCCCAGAGCTGCACGATCTACCAGTACATTGGTGAATGACTGGGTTATCCCTCTGCTGTTGGCCGTGGCACCACCTGGACTAGCACTTTGCTGGAAGTGAGAGGATTCTGCATGCGAGCGAGATTGGCCCTCATAATGCTGGTCGAGCGCCGCATCAGCAGCAGCTTGCGTGGCCGAAGCCTTCTTTACCCGGAATTGCTCCTCGGTGATTCGTTCCGGATAAAGCTCATTGTACGCGGGCGGTGCCGAAGGCGACGCAGACCCAGTCAGAGTCTCCCACCACCCCTCCTTAGATCCAGGGGCAGTTGCAGGGCGAGATGCAGGGCGCTGCGGGAAGAGCGAGCTGACCCGACGAACCATTGGATATGCTTGATAATCTGGAAGAGCAGGGAGGGTCGGCAGAGTTGGAAGATTGGGCAAAGTCCAATGAGCACTTTCCTGAAATTGATGGATTTGAGCAGCAATGTGATCCCTCCATGCCATCATGAACGCCGCGGGAGGAGAAACCTGGGTTTGGTCGACCTGCGGCACATTCGGGACATTCACCACCGGCTGAGATAGTTTCATCACCCCGCTGCCTTGCCTTGATCGCCTGGCCATAGGTAGAGGTCGGACGTTATCGAATTGCACACTTGGGCGTCGCGGTCCGGCCGTAGGTAGTTCTAACGGTCCGCTGTGCTGCGAGATTTCCTCTGCACCAGCCTCATCTGATTCGTCTGAATAGGTATAATTCGTGGACTCGTTTTCCCAAAACGACCTCAGGGAAGATGAACTAGCATTCCGACTCTGCAGTTCCAAGGGGGTGCCTCCTACACTCCGCGAGCGATAGTGGTGACTCGGAATAACCGCCGCCTGGTGAGTAAGAAGAGATGTAGCCAAGTCGGCTGGGGTGAAGTTGCGAATATTCCGTATCCTGTTGTCTGCTCCCGCAACTCTGAGTCGATAGATGATGTGAGTATGTCCATTCATTGCCGCATGATGCATCGGCGTATTTCCGTTCTTATCCAGCTCATCCGGTAGCGCACCGCGCGCTAGTAAACCTGCAACAAACCTAGTAAGGCCAAGAGAGGCTGCAAGGTGGAGTAACGTGAGGCCTGAAGGCCGACGGGCTTCAAATTTGGACGAGTTGGAGATGCCTGATAGGTCTAGATATCTCAGGAAGGCCAGCATGTTTGACTCGAGGTCAATCAAATCAAGAGGTCCGCTGTCTGCAACACTTGCTTGCCGATGATGGCCAGAATTCCCTCCGTATCCACCTTGCATGCGCCAGAAGGATGACGAATGTCCTCCAAGGAGCTGTTGAGCTGCTGAATATGGATCGTCTGACAGATGTGGGTTGTGTTTGCCGAGCTCCTTTAGGGCAAGTTTGAAAATTTCATTTTCTCTGTCGTCGGTGTAGGTAAAAACTGGGTGCCTAGTTTGGGTTTGTGTATGCGTGGAAGTGTATTGGTGATGCTCATGCTTGAAGATGACTGTAACGGTGCCTGGCTGCAGTGCAGGAGGGGCAATACAATTCAAGCATTTCTCGCCCCAGAATGTCGTCGTTGTAGCTTCTGTATCACCGAACATGACTTCAAGTCCTTGATAGAAACCATTACCAAGTAAGGTGACCTCTGCACCGCCTGTTACAGATCCCTCAGCAGGGACAAGCTTGTGAATGAGCGGGGGTGGGCGGCGTGACGGCTGGCCAAAGAGCTGATTCGAGACAGCCTGTCCAAAACTAGGATCTGCAGCACCAAAGCTGTTCCTATTTGACCTAGGACTTCCAGGACGGCTGGGCTGACGAGAACTGGGTGCTGAAATAATGGCTTGTCTTGGGAGATTTTCGAGACTGAAAGATCGATTGATACCATTAATACCATTCATAAAGTTTGTATCGTGACTACTTGGAGTTGGCGGGCTCATGCCATACTGCGCTTGCCGTGTATTAGGCACTGCATACCCACGGTCTGACGCATTCATCATCGTTGGGAAAGGAGATGTCGCAGCGCTATTGGGAATGGTAGGAGTTCCTGCTAGATTTTGAGAGGTTTCCAGTCTGGTCATAGTCAGATTCGACGGTATCTTGCCAGAGCCACTTTGTTTTCTTCTCTTCGTGTTAGGACCAGTAGATCCTGATGGAGAAGCGGGTCTCGAAAGATTTCGAGGTGTTAACGTCGTAGACGTGTTTATCGAGATGCCCGAAGGAATTGCGAAGGGGGTATTTGTTGCGGTCATGGGGAAATTTGGGTTGAAGTTGTGTTGCAACCCACTCAAGTCCGTCATTGAGAAGGACTGCTTGAACGTCTTGCTACCTCCCATCTGGCCGTTGGGGTATTCCAGACCCGAGCTTTGAAAAACGCCAGCGCCTGGCAGCTGTGGCGCATTAGGTAGCGCACTGGTCGGTGTTGTGACAGGAGGAGGACCGTTGTGGGTCTTATGATCATCCGTGATCATGATTGAGTTCGTCATCGCCTGGGCGACTACTTTACCGGTGTAATCCTTAATTGTGAATATGACCTGAAAGCCCAGTTTCTCATTCTGGTGCCGGCAATAGCAGGCAATCCGCATTGGCAGTTCCACCTGCATAGCCCCTGGAGCTAGAGAAGGTTGGACGTTATTTGGAAGGCCAGAGATCGCACCGTGGCTATCTTTTGAAGGTTCCGTCCATTCTTTGATCTCGTTGGTGTTGAAAACAATGACCCGTTTCTCTTCGTCTTTTTGAAAGAGCTCCTCCTCATCTGGTTTCTTCTGTTTTTTCCGTGACGCCCTCTTTCGCTCGCGTTGTATGCAGCCAGAACATATTCTGACTTCACCACCATTCAGGGGCTTGTCTTCGTCGTCTTTGGATGATTGTGATCCCAGAGACGACGTAGGGCTTGGACGGTTGACGCTTCCAATGTCCTCTCCTCTAGCACGCGCCCACGCTCGATCAAGCCTACCTCGATCCTGCATTGCACTTGTGCAGACAAGCGATGTGTATAACTCGAGTATCTCCGCTGATCGTTCCGCTTCAGGTTTGGCAAGAAATTTGGGCTTCGAAACAGTATGCGTTGGGAGACGTAGCTTCGTTACTCCAGCAGGTAAAGGCGCCAATATCATTTTAATGGGTATCTGCGTCTCCACGCGTGATTTGAGTGATGTCGGGTACACAAAAAGCTCAGGTTGTGAGTTAGTTGAAGTGATAGTAGAAGGAGGCGATGAGACATCTTTCGCAAAACTTGAAGGAGTAGCACTAGAATCTGGGTCGAACGAAAAGCCGTTGTGTGGGAATTGTAGATTCGGAGAAAAGGTTGCATGTCCTGGCGAGTCCCCATTCATGGTTATACCATTGAATGTTTCTTCGAGTCCTGATGACGGAGAGTGCTTGCTCCATGAAGTTTGTGTTTGCGTCGGAAGCATAGCGTTGAGAGGTGACGACTCTCGAGATTCTCCAAAGTAAAACGGTGCTTGCGTTGCTGGCAAACGTGGGGAGAGGTTTGTGCGTTGTGGATTGATGGTCTGAGCATTCCGAAAAGACTGAACAGCAGGAGCAGTTTTCATTTTCGCCATTTTCACATCTTCATAGCCGCTGGGCGTGCTGGCTGCAGTATCGAAATCAAAATCTGACGCCATTTGTTGATTGCTGACCTCGAAATCCGCATCCAGGCCGGACATTTCGGTGTCCGCAAATATGTCATCGCTAGAAGGCATCTTAAGGCCACTGATTCCTGAACCCCAGTCGTCGGTGGTGGTTCCACGCACGGAAGGAGAGGCCGAAAAGTTCTCGGAAGCATATCGGCCGTTATGTTTGGTAGAGCTCGACGAAGATTCTTGACTTGACCCATCCGAAGCCGAGGGCGACCCGTCAATTTTGCGTTGGCCACTCGGTGTGAGATTGGCCTGTGCATCGCTCTCCCGTTTTAAAGCAAGATCGTGGGGATTGAGGAAAGCTGTCGATGCTGTACTTCCTCGGCTTGCCGGAGTATCAGGTAGCAGCTCGTCGAAAGTTGCGCCTGCATATGATATTCCATTCGGGCTTAAGCCTGCGCTGAACAGGTACATGTCATCGTCTCCATTGTTGGCCATCTCCGAACCCACGCGAAGTGTCAACCTCTTTTTACGAACCTACGGCAGCGTCTGCCACGATGCAGTACAGATGTAGCTACCCCACCGTTCGATCAACACCCTTCCGCCATTTCCATGAAAAATTCCTTCGTAGGTATGTTTGAGAAGGTGGCGGCGTAGGTATCGGAAGTGCCAGGTTAGGACGCAAGGAAATGCACTTTTAACGTTGAGACGAGCAGTATGCGATGGCGAGAAGAAGATCTAAGTCGCAAGGATGTACAAGGCGAGCCGAACAGTTTGCGGATTTTGCCAGCTATGACCAAGACCTGGAAACTGCGATGAGGGGCGCCAAAGCGGCGCTGATCAAATGTATTGACTTCTGACTCGAGGGTCGGGTCAGAAACTCCGGCGCAAAGAGGGGAATTTCCTGATACACACCAAATCGCACGACTGCAAATAGGAATCCGTTGACACCCAAAAGAGTGAAATCCGGAAAGACGCAAACCAAACAAAGGCAAACGTTTGCTGTGGTAAGATAATGTGGAGAGAGTGGAAAGCTGGGTAGCGTTCGAGTGGTGAACTTGGTGGAGAAGAGCGGGAGGAAAAGCGTCGGGGTCTGTGCGCAAACCGCCAAGACTTGGGTATTTTTACGCGATGAAATTTGGGGGCAAATCATACGAGCCACGCAGGAAAATATATTTTTGCAGCCATCAAGCTGTGCATGTACCTTGTCAACTAAATTAGTCCGACAGATGAACCGTGAAGGTGTGCCTAATGCCCTGGGGACCAGCCACACAATTGCGTGCTGTATGCACATCGACGCGCCATTCACACATGGGGTGCCTGCAGAGACATGAAGGCGACATACAAGGTACATGTCCAGACCGGGGGGGCGGTACATTGATAAGTACCTGCGGCGATTTTCGGATGTCGGAGCAGGAACAAGAAATGCCTCTCTTGCAAAGGCTTCTCTACAAGGTCAATCGATGTAATGTGAATGCAGCCCCGTCGTGGCGTCTTGACGCCTGCTGTCAAACCCCTAAGGCAGCAGGTGGCGGAATGCATGAAGCAGGTACAAGCTGTTAGATGTAGCTGTGATGTGCCTCTTTCACAACCGGGTACAAGGATTACGCCTTGAGCAATCAGCATGTCTCCACCACGTCGGCAACGTGTAACGTAACGGTCCAGCGATTCTCTCCGCATTCGGCCACCTAGGTGCAGACACTTCGCCGCATTATTCGACGAGCCGTCGGAGAACATCGCCACCATCGGATGATTATCGGATGATGAGATAGGCTGATGTTCTAAATCATTTCCCGCTCACTGTTTTGATTACCATCAACATGCTGTATAGCTTTACAAACAGGCCAGCTGCCAGCTTTGGGGGTTCGTCTGCGGACCCCACGCTTGACGCCAGGCTTGCATCCGCTCCCTGGTTGACACTTTTGCTAGGAATGCTCATTGCCTGGTTTGCGCGTAAAGTCCAATGCGTTGGTCTGAACTGGTCCAGACTTGAATATCTAGTTTAAAGGCCTTACTGGATTTGCTCCTAACCGTCCAGAAATGCCCTCGAGAAGCAGTTCACCAGCATTAGATCTATGCGTGTCATTGGCTACGTTCAGCGGGCAACCAATGCACCTTTCCTGACTTCCCAGAGTCCACCGCTAATATTTGCCCTGTTGTATTTCGACTCCAGTTCTCGCTGGCCAGAAATAATACCGTTCTTGCCACACTCTCCATAGGTACAGGCATCTTCATTGCGACAGTTGCTTGTGCTTCCAGCCACATCGCGTTACTGTCTTGGGCACACTCCTTCCGGAACTGAGGTGTATCGACAGGTCCAGGTGCAATGGCATTCACGCGTGCACGAGGGTGGATATTGATAACATCTTTCACGAGTGACTGAACAAAACCGAACTGGATCGCAGATTTCGAGGCCCCGTAGTCTGCATTTCCTGTGACCCCGAAAGTTCCAGCTTCGGAGCCAATGATGATCAAAGACACGTTGCGTGTCGACGGGTCTGCATGAGAGCGAATGTTGCGTAGCCAAGTTCTAGCGGTTAGAAATGTGCCTTCAACATTCGTCTTGTGAGTCTTCTGCCATTGGGAAAGAGGCATGTCACATAGTGAGCTGTGTTGTGGGAGATAGGACAGATCAAGCCCAGCCAATGCTATGCATGTAGATATCACGCCGTTTCGGGCATATGCTTTTTCAAAAGCAGATTCCATAGAAGCTTCCGACGTGATATCTGCAACTTGCCAATGGAGTCGTTCATGCTGAAGTTTCATCTTGGTTTCATTGATGTCGAATGCGGACACGATGGCTCCAGCGGCAAGGAAAGCTTCAACAACAGCAGTGCCAATGTAACCAGCACCTCCTGTCACGAGGACATGTGTGCCTTCCAATCCAAGGCTGAGATCCATCCCGATATTTGGCTTAAGACTGATGTTGAATGTAGACGAACTGCAAGACCATTCAAGGCGAAGGAAATAGACGCATGCGGGGCTTTAACTAGAGACACGCTCAATCGTAGCCCTCGACAAAGGATAGACCAAACTGCGAGTGAAGCCAGAAATCACTCCATCCTGTGATAATTTGGACAATACTTTTTGATCTATCATTGATAACATTAGCGGTCGTCTAAGTGTGTTGATTCGACATTATGAGAACGATGGGCCGAGGTTTGGAAAGAGGCTTTTTAATTCCTTCGGCGCACTTGGTTTCCTCTGGATTCCGTCCCTCGTTTCTACACCATTCACAACATGACAGGCCTCTAACTGGGGGTCCTGAACGCTCGATATGATAAGACCAATACATATACTTGCAATTGTCAGGTATTCTCTTCGGACACTGGTCCTTGACTAGTGATACGACTGTCTTAATGGAGATGGCCTACAGGCTCAATAGCGGAGACATTCCAACCTTTTTCATATACGAATGATATTGAGAGTCCAGAAATCCTTATCCGAAAGCAGCAAAGGCCCATCAACGACAAAACAAACCTCGTCCAACTTGGTAATCAAGTCATCCTTCTAATAACCGCCATGGTTCGCCGTTGACTAATCCTACAACCTCTGAACTCAGCCTCTATGCTGGGCTTACTAATAAAGCAGATCCAAGGCTAACACCTTGAACATGGTTTGGTAATATAAGCCATATTTGGACAGGATGTCCGATGCAAAGTCATGTTTGTACGGTAATCATCGCAGGGCCCATGGCTACGACGATATTTGTATAGGCTTGCAATCCGCCCTTTTCATTTCTAAACCAATTCGCAGCTAGTCCTTCGGCTCCCCATAAGCAAAATTATCCTTCCTTGGTAACTCTGTTTATCCAGACAACTTTCCGACCATGTCTCAAAAAGCACTTGTCCTAGAGAAGATCGGCCAACCCGCAGTGATCATCGAACGCCCCATCCCAGAGCCCAACGAAAATGAAGTCCTCGTCAAGGTCGCCGTGGCTGGCATCAACCCACATGATGGCTACAGCAAGGCCATAGGTCTCTTCGTGGAGAAAACACTTCCTACTCCGTTCGCAGCCGATATTGTCGGCGAGGTAGTCAAGCTCGGACCAAAGGTCACCAAATTCCAGATTGGCGATACCGTCTTCGGATTCGGAGATCCACAGGACCCAAACCAACTGGGTACGCAAGAGTACTGCTGTTTGGACGTTGATCAGGCGGCGAAGAAACCGAGCAATGTCAGCTTAGATGAAGCTGCGACCTTCCCACTGAATCCCATGACCAGCTACTTTGCCATGTTTTCAATTCAGGGACTTAATCTACCCTTCCCATGGCCGGGGAAGGATGAGACTGTCGATAACAGTGGAGTCACCCTGGTCATCATCGGCGCCGGCGCTGCGACTGGAAAGTTCGCCTTACAGCTTACCAAGCTCGCGGGAATCGGCCGAGTCATTGCCATTGCATCGAAGTCGAATGAGAGTCAGCTAAAGTCTCGGGGGGCTACTCACGTTATTGACCGACACCAGAGCCTAGACGAAATTGACAAAGAGGTCCGAGCTATTGTTGGTGACGACCTGACCATGGTCTACGACTGCATCGGGGGCGCCAACGGAGGTCAAACACTCGGTGCAAAGCTCCTGTCGAATTCAAAGCGAGGCACGCTGGCTGTTCTGGTTCTTGCTGGGACAGTCGATGAGTCGAACATTGGACCGAAGCGTGCAGGTTATGACAGAAAGCCCGTCCTCTGTGTGACGAAGATGTTCAAGGACGTATCGGTGCCATTTTGGAACCAGTTGCCGACATGGATCGAGAAGAACGATTTGTCGCCGACGACCTGGCAAGTCGTTGATGGGTTGGACGCGAAGAAGATCAACGATCTGCTAGATGGGTACGTCCAACACGGGAAGAATCAACTCAAGCCGCACGTACATATCTGAGCCTCGAGACGCATTCCCAAAAGTTTGTCATGAACGGCTTGATCATCAGTGCGACTCTTCTACCGTCTGAGCACTTAGCTTGAGGTTCCGTTACATACACTGTTTGCTGTGAGCTATCTTTGAACCTTTCGCGCTCGACCTTTGTTTGCCATCAGAGCGGACGGTGTGCAACAACCGTCTTAATGCTCCCCGTGCTCATTTCGGGTGCAGGGCCGACAGAGCACACCAAAGCCGATGGAATAGTGTGGTCTCTCTATCTCGATTTGCAGTTGATGCGCTATAAATCTCAAGCACGGTCCTGTATTGCAGCATTAAGTCTATTGTCATTTCACATCTTTCGTCAAACATCTCCTTTCATTTTGTTCGTCTCACTCATAGCTTGGCCTTGGCCCAAAGCCCCTTCATGGCCCCTTCTCTGCCCGGTAACCCAACCGGCCCATCCCAAATATCCCTCTCCACCGCCCTCGTATTAACATGCCTTGGCCCCAACTCCTCCACCCTCTCCACCCCCAACAACCGCATCGCCGTCGCCGTCTCATCCCTCAGAATCTCAAACACCCGCTCCACCCCCTCGATCCCCCCAGCTCCAAGCCCAAATAGCGCCGCCCTTCCTACTCCGACCGCCTTCGCCCCCAACGCCAGCGCCTTCACCACATCTGTTCCCCGCTTGATACCCCCATCGACAAAAACATCCACCTTCCCAAACACCTCTGGACAATACTTCCGTATCTCCAGCAACGTATGCATAGCCGGCGGCGCCGTATCTGCAGCCCTTCCACCATGATTCGACAGTATAATGCCCCGCACCTGCGGCGTATGCTGCGCCGCTAGATACGCATCTTCGTGCGTCTGCAGCCCTTTCAATATAATAGGCTTCTTCGTATGCCTCGCCAGCCAGGGCAGCGTCTTTGTCCACGTCAGCGTCGGGTCTGTCCCGAAGAACAACGACTGTCCGATCCCGCCGCCTCCTTTCAGCTTCGCACCACCGGCATCTTTGATATCGCTCTCACGGTCCTCGACGACGTTCTTGCTGCGCTCGTCTTCTTCGCGCTTGCCAGGGACAGGCGCATCGAGCGTCAGGCAGACGAATTTTATGGCCTCGATCTTATTGATGCGTGCGAGCATGTCTTCGGACTTCTTGACTTCGGTCTGCACGTAAAGCTGCCAGCCGAAGATCTGCTCTGGTGGCGCGTCGCGGACGATCTGCTCGGGCGTCATGCTGGCGTTTTGGGAGATTATCTGGAGTGTGCCAAAGGTCTTGCACGCTTGCGCGATGCCCCATTCACCGTCGGGGTGCGCGAGGCGGGCCATTGCGGCCGGGGCGACGAAGATGGGCACGGAGAGTTTGTGGCCGAGGAAAGTGGTGCTGGTGTCGCAGCGAGAGCAGTCGACGAAGATCCGCGGACGGAGCAGGATGGAGCGGTAGACGGTATTGTTGAAGTGTTTGGAGTGTAGGTCGTCGGCAGCCGAGTAGTAATACGCCCATCCTTTCTTTGATAGGCGCTTTGTGGCTTCAGCTTCAATTTCGTCGAGGTTGAGGAGAGAAGAGATAGGTGGAGGGGAAGACTGGTCAGAGGGAGGTCCGACTACTGTCGCACTTTGTACGGGCTTGGGGAGGGTTTCAGGGTCTATGGGACCGAGTCTGGCTTCGGGTGGAAGGTTCTCCTCGATTGTGCCGGGAGGATGGACGGGGTCGTCTGGGTAGTGTGTCAATTCAAACGCCAATAGGGAGGTGAGTCGTGTATTTTCAGGCGTACATTCTTCCGTAGCATCTTTTCCAGATAATTTCAAGATGATATTGCTGCCGCCAGGATGTGAAGGTAGGAATGATGTGACCTGGATGCTGCTGTCAGTGCGGTTACTCAGGCGTATCAGACTACATACATCGTAGACGTTGCCGTATAAAATAACCCAACAACTCTCTTTCGTGTTGTGCTTTGCGACTGCGGCAAGACATCAGTATGATTGATAGTCATGGTTTATAGAGAGGTTATATTACCTTCCGCCGCATCTATGGATGTCGACATCTTCGCTACTTAAGCACTGAGGGCAAGATGAGGTTCAAGAGACTGCCTCTTCGCATATTTTGACACATTACAGAAATCTTTCGTAGCTTACTGTCTTGCATGCCGAATCTCCGCAATCGCTTTCTCCAAGTTTTGCGGAGAATCTTCCGGTTCCAGCTTAGGCAACTATCGGCGCAAAGGCGGCAACTCGCCCAACCTCACTAGGCCCAAAGTTTCCATTCATCCTTGCCGATGATGAATTTTGGTCTCTGCGGTCTTTGACTACCCCCGGCTTGGCATTGCGTAGTTTAGGAATGGAAAGCCAAGCTTCCTGGTTCTGCCGATGCGTTGGGGCTTCCAAATGGAGTCCAACAAACCCAACCCGCCATTCCGCGCCTGTTGGGATGAAAATCCAATTCGTTGCAACAATAGCGATTTCCATTCAGGTCATGGAGGCCACGCGATATTTCTTCACGCTCATTCTTCCATCTTCGCCAATGAGCTGCTCCATTGTCGATAAATGCGCGGTTATGGAAGTCACCACTCACAGAACTTGGCGGGTAGTTGTGGGCTCCGGGTAACTTGATTCTTGGCTTTGAGTTATTCGAGGTTTTCGGTGGGTGAAGACCTGAGGCAGGCGAGGGTGTTGGATCCGCGGCTGGTGACTTGACGATAGGTCCTGGGTTGTTTAGACTTTGTGATGAGCAAAGATCTGGTGTGGGAGAGGGCGTTTGGTCTGCTATGCGCAAACTGACGATAGGCCATGAGTTGTTCCGATTTTGTGATGAGTGAAGATCTGGTGCTCGTGGCTCTGGGGAGAGGATTGGATCTGCTCCGAATAAATTAACGATTGGTAGTGAATTGTTCGCGTTCCATGATGAGTGAGGTATGGTTTTGGAGAAGGCGCTGGATTTGCCTGTGGATCGAAGACAGGAGTGAAGGTTGGGGTCTTATCCTTCTCATGCCCTCTCTAAATCTTGCAAACTTTGATGGATCTGGGCTCGAGGCTGAACTTAGTGGCGGAAGGAAGCTAGATCTAATGCTGCTGTATTGTTAGGACACATGGCTCCGGCTAATTTTGTGCTAAGTCTGACAGCTTCTTGGAAGTGACGTTCCTCCTCCTCTACCGTGCTCGGAACAGGAATTGGGTCCATTTTCGCAGGAGCCTGCACAGATGATTCTGTGAATCTGTGCCGCGGGCTACCCTGACTTGCGTTTCTTTTCAACTGTAGTCCAATCGTTTGTGTCCAAGGCTTTGATAGTTGCTGGGTTTGAAGCTGGAGCTAGAGTAGACCGAAGGCTGTTGATCGATCTGGAAGTGAGCTCGAAACCCTAACATTGCTCTCAGGACGACTAGAGACCTGGCTTCGCAAGGACATCTTAATTGGCTCCAAGATTTGGAACTGCCCTTGGTCTGTGTCTGGCGACAAGGGGCTAGAGTCTTTGTCCTTTGGAGAAGTCGCCAGAGACTCATTATTGGCGGTGGAGCCATTTTTGGGCTCTAATTCGGACCCTGGACTACGCTGATTCTCATTTGCATCTGGGTTGGTCCGTGAACTAGGTTGAATGCCATCCGCTTGGATTTCAGGCTGCCGAGGAGGCTCGTTTTCGTTTGTATCATCGACATCGTCGTTTTCTGTGTCCTGGGCTTCTTCCATCGGAGTTTTTCGGATAGGAGAATCGCTAATTGATGGCGTCTGTGGCTGGGCGGGATGTCGGTTGACTTCAGACACTGCTTCTGTTGGATAATCACCGCCGGCGGCCAGCTGCAACATAGCTGCAGAGGTCGCAAGGCGATGGTCCAGACGGGGATCTAGTGCTGGGGATAGTGTTAGGAGTCCTTCTATGTTGTCAGATGCCTTACAAAATAACGGCGTCGGCTATGGCGGGGGGCCCCGTCAGTCCCAATCCAATTGGAATTAGTCGGGCTGCTGGTATGATTGTTGTGGAGGGTTAGACGGTGAAGCGGAATCTTGCTCTTCCTCCGATTGCTGTACGGTGTCACTGCTCTGAGTGGTACTAAAAGTCAAAAGCTTTCTCTTCTTCCTCTTCGGCTGTTCCGTCTTTGTCTCGTTGGGCATGTTGTTGAGGGAGATGCATCCAGCTAAGCAGCTGATTGAAGATAAGTTGGGCGGATATGATAACGACAGTCGAGTGAACTGGATGGGGTGATAAATGCAGATGTGGTTGATGGTGAAATTCGGTGGAAAAATTGGTAGTAAACTCATTCTGATGTGTGTCCTGCGCTCTTGCAATTTGTTCAGGGAGGTGTAGCATAGCTTCCTCATCAGCCATGGTGGCTCATTAAATGTGGGAAATCACGGTGCTATAGTGTTGAGTGTGGTGCCAGATGGTAGTCGTATAAGTAAAAGACAAGAGCATCTGGGTTTCGACCGTCGTTGCAACTGAGATTGCCAAAGTCGATAGGACAGGCGGGCGTCGTACTTCGGTAGCATCGTTCTCGAATTGGACATTGCTGTTTCATCTATAAGATGCGTGCATAGTGCATAACTCATTAACTCTTTCTATGTCCTCAAACTGCGTTCAAGAAGTGTTAGGATGTCGTAGAACTCCGAGGCTCCTAACTCCCTCAAGCGTCAGTAAAGGCTCGTCAGTAGGCTAGGTATCAAAAGACGACCCCAAACCCAATCTGAAGCTTGAGTTTACCTCATATCAATTGTTGTTCAGCTTCAACACCAACACTAGCAAGCTCACATACGCTGCCACACTCAACGCGGTCAGCACCAAAACCACATTCCCCGAAGTCCGGAACTTCTTCCTCCCTACTACACCCACAGGGCCTCCATTATCACCTCCAACAGTCTCAGTCTCAGTGAAGAACTGCCGGTTCCCCTGCTGGCGTCGGTAGGCGCTCACTAACAGCACGCCCACACCATATGCAGCAAACAGCGCACCAATGCTATAGAATTCGCTCGTGAAGATTTTGAGAACGACGAGTGCGAAGGAGAATTGAGAAAGAGAAGTGCGAATATATGCGCCTTCAAAGGTGCGTTGTGCGGCGCGGATCTCGACGAGCTCCTCGGTGGTAAGAACGACCGAGCGGGCACGGTGGAGGCGTAGACGGAACTGGTCTTGGGGATGGAGGCTCTGTAGAGGAGGTTAGAGAGAAAGTCCGTGGAAGAGAGGGAGATATTACCGTGAACATCTTGAACGCTCAAGAGCCGAGGGCTTCAATCCTTTGAAGTTTGGTGTCCCCCGAGAAGGATCTCATACAAGCTCGACCCCACAACCCTTGGCAAAACTGGTGTGGGGAAAAAATTTTAGTTGCATTGTAGCTGTCAAGAGTCGAATTTTGCCCTGGTGACCCAGTAGGTCTATCCTAATCGCTGTCCTTAATGCCGCACAAGTCCCTCGCAATGCACTGAATGGATATCATATCTGTACAACGTCTCTGGCAGATCCATGCAGCAGATGCTCAAAAACTCCATTTTCATGAGGCCCTCTCAATTTCAATCACCATTCATGGCACTCTCCATAGCTCGGAACGCGTCCTCGATTTCTTGATTTTCGTATCCTACCCCGATCGTCTCCTCCGCCGCGACTGCCTTCTCTAGGTCCTCTGCCGCTTCGACCTCTCTATCGATGCCTCTGCCCATCATTGCTCCCTCAACAGCCAGTCTGTCTGCCGCAGAATTCCCTTCGTCGTTCGCATGCCCCTTCACCCAGACAAAGTATGTCCTGCTCTTCAGACTTTCGCGTTCTTCGATCTTTTGCCTTATGTCCATGATGAGGTCTTTGTTCTCAACCGGCTTATTTTTCGCTGTCATCCATTTATTTCGAACCCAGTTCTTGTACCAATTGGTAACGCAATCGATCGAATAGCGACTGTCTGTGTGGATCGTGACATCGCGATTTAGTGGTGCGATGTCAAGTGCTCGAACGAATGCTGTTAGCTCAGCACGCTGGTTCGTCTGTCGTGTCCCTTTCAGGGCTTCCGAGACATTTCTACTTCTTCAAGTCAATTGGATTTGCAATTTGATCTCTTTGTGTGCGTGGAGGGGGCTGGTCTATTACATAGACAGAGTAGGGGAGAGTGCGCTCATAATAGTCGAGGCTGGAGGGAGTGCTTGCATACCTTGGGTCCCCGGGTCCGAAAAAGACACCTACACCAGCTCTCGCACCCGCGTGCCCGTTATTCAAACTCGACCCGTCTGTGTATATCCTCAGCATACCTGGCGGGTCTCGCTCTTTGCTGATTAACTTCGTCTTCTCTTTCTCCGTCTCTGTTTTGTGAACCACTTGCCCTGCCGCGTTGAGTTTAACATTCGGGTCGAAGCCGTCTTCAGCACCTGGTGGCAGCGGGCCAGTCCCAGGCTCAAAGGGGTTGCCATTTGTGTCTTTCGGTGCATATGTTGAGCCAATGACCAGTCCAGGTGCGGACCGATTGATCATATCCAGCTTACGTCTCTTCTCTGGTGGTAGCAGTGTATCCACAAGACCGCCATTCTTGTTCCGACCCTGCGCAACAAATGCTTCGGCTTCGGCCCTTGTATTGAACTTCTTGTACTTTGGCCCTTTGACTCCTTGTATCTGCACCTGCGCCTGGGGCCAGTCGAGATAGACTCCTGGTACTTTGCCGACCTGTACGCCATAGAACTTTGGTTCACCGGATTGCTTTGTCTGCGATGTGAATTCGCCTCGAAGAAAGGCTTGAGCCTCGGTTAGGGTTGTAAAGGCCTTGACTACCACCTGTCAGCTAGTCCCCCGGCCGAAATAGTTCCGCATAGCCAGAAGAACCTACATGACGCACCCTTATGGCCCGTCACCTGACTTAAACATTCCTCCCATGTGTTGTAGATGCCTGGCCTTTTGCCTTCCCTAACAGCGTAGATTTTCTGCTCGTTGGCACGTTTCCTCTTCGTCCCTGCTGTAGGGGTGGACGCGGCTGGTGAAGCACGTAATGACTCTGAAGCCGAGGCCTTTGTTCCATTTGTGAAGAGAGTCGCTTGTGCCATGGTTGCGCAGCGGTAATTCCTGGCTGGACGGAGGCTTCGATATGGTAATGCTGATAACAGCAGCCGTGTTGAATGGCGTGATGACGAAATTATGAAGGAATGCCCTAGAGTGAGGTGAATGTTAGCATATTGGATGGTGTTCAAGCGGGCAGTGGGGGGCCCATGAGAGAACAGAGCTGCGTGGATTTGCCAGAAGAATTGATGCTAGCAGAGAAGCTGTCACTCGACTTGTAGCACATACAGGCGTATTTCGTATGGGGCGGTTCCAATCGATCCTGACAGCTCTCATGTATTCACAGCATGAGAGGACTTGTTCTTGGTGGGAATGGCGTGAGTTGAGGCTTGAAGTGGAAGATGGATCTAGTTGCGACGAGCAGATCTGGTCGATTGTATGACTTCCGAGAAATGAGTGAATGTGGTCGGTTAACTGACAGAGGACGTCACCTAAAGGGATGTTGTTTCGTGTTTGGGGCGGCGAGAGGGGATTCTGAGTGGGGATGGGGTTGGAAACTGGTTACCCGGGCCCAAGGTATACACTCTACTCCCTTGAATCGTGTAACAACGAGCCCAGAAAACAAATCTACCCAATTCTGAATTCTAGATGACGATGGACATGACAATGTATTTCAATTTGATAGCCTGCTATACCTTGTGGCTCGCATACCCTGCAACTGACACCCATACAATTTGTAGTTCCTCCAACTCATTCCATTCACGTTGTTCTAAATGAGAGCTTCTCATTTTCCTGAATCAGCTTCTAGCGCGCGACCAGAATCTTCTCCACTCGAGGCTACGGCCATCTCAACACTGCTTGTGCCTGCCGGAGTTCTCATTCTTCGCAAAAATGTGCCATTATCTTGAGGTTTCGGAAGGTCTTCATCGCTTCGGCTCCTCGTATGTTGTGGCGAGTCTAAGGGACTCTGGAAAGGGGTGTTGCTTCCGCTGACGAAATTGATTGGGCGATCAGGCTCGTCGATGGGAGTCTCTACTTCGCTGCGAGGCTGAGATGTAATGACAGACCCTCCAACTCTGAAAGTGGCATCCTGCGGGCGTTCGTTTGGATTGCGCCTTTGACGAATTTTGCCACCCTGTGTAGAGCGCTTGTGATCTATATGTTCTCTCCTCCGAAATGGCTGGTCGGGCTCATCCCTCTCCATACTGGTGCTGAAGGCGGAAGACATAGTGCGCGGGAGGTGGTATCCAAGCTTCCCAATTGGCACCGAGAGTCCGTGAACCACAATGCTGCAGATAGCAAGGAACCAGATGACAACTCGCATAACATCTTGCAAATGCCTCGCATCCTCTCGCACAGCTCCCGTAGGAGTACCATCCACGGTGACGGTATTCAGAAACTCGAGGCTAACGTAAAGGTAGAAGATTGCCGAGACGCCGATAGGGCCAAAGAAGCCGACAAACGCTGCTTGTTGAAAGTGTTCGATCTCAGGAATGTACTTGTGCATGCCCAGCACGACAGGCACTCTTCGGAACAGAAGAATGAGGATTCCCAGAAAAATAAGGCGGTAAGTTGGAATCACGTCATTGAGACGGAATGAAGCCCATGGACAGACTGCGCCGTACCAGATGAATATCGACAAGTTCAGGAGCATATCGATAGTAGGCTGCAGCGAGTCGTCCAGGGTCTCCAGCCGGAACCTAGGGCGCTTCAGTCAAATGCTTTGCATGTCCTTCGAGATACCTACCAATCATCCCAGGTAAAGGCATTACCTGCAACAAAGCATGCAAGAACGTCGTCGGAACCAATCATCCCACAAGTTCCAGTAATGAAAAGTGCCAGAGTGATGGCGAAAACGAGAAAGCTCTCGCGATCAACAAATTTCCGCTTCTCCGCATAGTGTAAGAGTTCCTTTGCAATCCAACCCACTGTGATACCATAGATGACACTCAATAGGATAGTATAGCCCCAAGTCTCTCCGAACCAGTAGCTCATAGCCTTTCGAGCGCCGCCAGTCTGCCCCTGGCCTTCATCACCAACGTATTTGATCAGATACAATGCGATGAAAAGAAAAGGGTAACCTAAACCGTCGTTTGCCCCGGACTCGGCAATGATGATCTTCTGAAGATCTCCTGGAACATTCTTGTCTGCAAATTTGCCCTTCACAATAGAATTAGACAAGACCGGGTCGGTAGGCGTCACACATGCCCCAATTGCGAGGGCATGCAAGAAGGAGAGATGTGGCACCATACCCCACACCAGCAGACTCGCACATATCCACATGCAGGTCATGCCCGGTCCGAGGAGTAGGGCAAGACTTCTCCATCGTTTGCCAACGTATCGACTAGGCAATTGAACACCAGCTAGAACCAATTGCACACCGAGGACAAGACGCGAGAAGTACAAGGTGATATAATCTACATTCTCGGCACTGCCTCCGGCATATTCAAGGGGCTTGATGAAATTTGTTGCATGCGGAGAGAAGGCGACTCCAGCCAGCAATGATATCACTAATATGGTCAGTAGTGAAAGGGTAATAAGGGAGGGGAGCTCCTACAAGCCTCAGAAAGATAAAATCTTTCTTTCAGGAGATAGGAAACGAGGCCAAATAGTGTTATGAAACCACCGAGGACAGCACAAACGATATTGAAGTTGATTACTGCCAGCGTAGGCATCTTGGAGAAGGTATATGACGTGGTCAACTGATTGGATCAAGTGATACCAGGTGCGTGGTACTTTGGTATCAATGCCGAGTCTGTCATGCGAAGTACAGTGGGGCTTGATGTTATTGAATCATCTCTCCTCTTCAGCCACACGTATTCTAGACCAACTGGCTCCGCCAACTTTACTAAGAGTGAGAGATATGATAGAAGCGGTTGCAGTGAGCAAACACAAGGCTCAGGATCGTCTAGTCGATGCTTAATGGTGGCAAGTTTTCAGCAGGCTGTGTCGAAGATAAACCGGAGGTGGAAATCCAAACCGACAAGGGTCTTGCGGGCGAGCAAGATAACTCACAGGGCCTCGGCTTGGCGGGTGATTAAGACCCCATTACTCAGCCTTGGGAAGCAGTCATTTAGGTGAGTTAAGAGCAAATAGGTATTGAGAGCCATCTTCGGCCGCAAGGCAGGGGACAGTAGTCAGTATCCCGGTGCAAGTTCAGATCTACACACCAGCAATCATTGCGACCTCCATCAACCCGATCTCGTGCCAGCGCCGAAATCCAGATGAAATGCACACTTTCCCGAAGGTCACGATCCTGAGTGGAGTAGGGCAAAAGCCTTTTTTCACTCTCCCACATGAATAACGCCTTATGTGCTTCGCAGAAACGCTGGACCAAAAACAAGACAGCTCCTCAGATTCACCATTCCTTTCCGGACAGAGAAATGGGCATCTGGGAAATTAAAGCCACTCTTAGGGCCACCAACTATTCCTCTCCATCGGCTTGGTCGACGAAAGAATGGGTTCTGCTATGGCCTGGACGAACATTCGGGCTATTTTGCCAACAAGTGCTTTGTCCATCCACGTTAAACCCATGTCAGTCTGTTACAAAGGAGATGTTTGTATGTGCAACAAGGATCAAATGCATATATACACAACAAAAGCTAGAAGAGGGATCTAGTGCAAATATCAAGCCGTGCTTGGATTAGCTGTTCGCTGGAGTTGGAAGTTTGGTCGATATTCGAATCGATCCAGGAATGGATTGTACTGGTAAGCTTTGAATTCGACACCGTAAGGTTTCTAGGTCACCAATTGTTAGCTTGAACGCTGCAAGAGCGCTAGAAGGTGACTTACTGGCTCAAGCATATACACAACACCCAATGGAACATCAAGGTCGCTAATGTCTTCCCTCTTGAGGCCTTGAAAGTAGGCCAGTAACACCCGCGTGATGCTTCGATGGCCAACAATCAGAACATGGTCAGTCATCCTTTCAACTTCGATAATAACTTTTTGCAGTCGATTGATGATGTCAAGGTATCCTTCTCCCCCAGGTCCTGGATATCGGTAATGGAGCTTATCCTTCTTGCGGAGCTCGTACTGTTCATGATGTTCTGTTTTGATCTGCTCGTATGTCATGCCGTCAAACTCACCAGCGTTAAGCTCGTTGAGCATTCGCATTTGTTTCACATCGAACTCGTCCTCGTTGAAAAACTGAGCTGTCTCAATACTCCTCTTGAGCATGCTTGTCCATACGCAGAAGTGACGCTCCTCTTGACTCGAGATCTGCCCAGTATACTCCGGATTTGGAGGTGTCGCATCGCCCGGTAGTGGTGGGAAATGAGTCGATGCTTGTTTCTCGCGCTGCCGTTGTTCCCATAATGCGCGCTCTGACGCGATGAAAGTAGCCAATGCTTTGGCATATTGAATACCATTAGGACTGAGCGGGCTATCGCCGCCAATACGGCCGTTCACGTTGTCGACTGATTCGCCGTGGCGAGTAAGCCAGATCTGGCGTGGTGCAAGATTGAAGTTCATAAGGTACGTGGCGGCTTGGATCGACAGGAAACCCTTAATCTTGTGTGCAACTATCTTGCGACCAACATCAATCATTTGTATATATGGCATGTTGTTTTCTTCCTCATAATCGCCCAGTGGAACGTAGGTCTTCTCATACATCTGAACACGCTTCTTGAAATCGGCTAGGGCCGCAGCCGGATCGTCGCGATCTTTGTAATCGGGGCCGGACAGCTTCAAGCGCATATTTGACTCAAGGAGGTTTTGGTCAATACATCGCGACTCGAGGAAGAGGACGCCTAGCTCAGAGCCGGCGCGTTCCCGGATGTGATTCATAATCCTCTTGCGGCGTTCCAATGTAGAGTTTGTGGCGTCGAGAATTCCTACTGACCCACCACCATTTAAGACGTAGTCCAGGAGCTCGTCTAGAGTTTCAAGAGCGACTTGCTCACGAAGTTGGAAGGCCTTGACATTGTCAGGGTCAAAGAAGGCTGCAGATTGATCCATTGGCTGCGGAGCAGGTAGAGGTATCGGCTGGCTAGTTTGCGGTGTTGGGGGAACCTGGTTGGGCTCGCCGTTGACGAGGATCTGCGTGGCAATCACCGGCGGTGGTAGCATGTCTTTCTGATCGACAATAGTAGGCGGAGCTGCGCCATTCACACTCATCTTACGCACAGACTCCCGAAGCTGGGAGTCGATGCTCTTGTTTGGTAGGGTTTGTCCACCTCCAGCAGCGATCCGTCGTCGGTTTCCAACATTAAAGATCTCTGTAGGATGCTGCGACCAATTGAGGTATCTCGCAATCTTCTTGACGATGTAGCTTTTGCCTCTGGCAGGAAGGCCGACCATGACAATGACAAGCTTTGCCCCAACATCGCGCTGAGATATTCGTCCGTCTGGGGAGACCTTTGATCTTGTGAGGCCGGGGATATCAAGGGTGGTGGCGCGGTTTTTGGCGGGCGTGGAGGCACCAGACACAGAACCACGAGCATTACTAGAAAAGGATTAGCTTTCACTTGCATTTTCGACACTTGAAGGTTCCATACATCTGTGGACTGTTGGGAGCTGTAGGTAGCGGTGTGTCGGTGAGAGCAATGCCTACGCCGCCGTGTGACTGTTGAGGTAGAGGGTGGAAAGGCTTCATAGAGTTGACGTGAGGGTTCGGAGTTCGACCAAAGCCTGTCTTAGTGGGTGGCATGAGACTTGAGTCTTTATGCGCATCATGATCGGTATGAGGCAATTCGGTCTCGGAAGCAGGGGAGCTGTTTGCTGAGGTCATAATGGCTACTCTAGCAAGGTCAGAGAATTGTACACTGAGGCGGCGCGGGGGCGGATGCCCCACGCCAGGGGGAGACGCTGATGTGCCACCTTCTAACAGAGGCATCCAACGTCGTAGTTGATTGACGAGGAAAGTTAGAAGAGGAGAGACAAACGTGGGCAAGGTGCAGCGAATTGCTGGCACCAAAATGACTGAGGTAACTAGCTGCAGGGCCCAGAAACTTTTTAGCGCTGCAAGCAGATGTCACTCGCTGCGCCAAACCCGTTGGAGGGATTTTAAACTTTTCGGGGAGGCGTCTCAACACGCCTCAAATATGCGACATGTTCAAACGCCCGACAGCAATGATTGATAGCTTGGCCGGCCAGAAGCTGGTACCAAGCAGTACCGTCAAACAGAATCAAGATGAGTCACAGGTCTACCTGGGTGGACAAACGGCTTAGCGTTAGTCTCACCGCCACGTGAAGTTGCACAGATGCACTATTGGGTCTATTGAGACCACGGAGAGCCGGTCGGCCCTTTAATCCACTCCCGAGACCCCCAATTCAGGCCTCCTGTCTTACAGGCACCTTAAGATCAGAGCCTCATCCTTCGAGCAGCAAGCTTGGGGAAAGTGGAGCCCGGTTTGTGGAGAGCTGAAAAGGACACGAGCCCACCTCTGATCCTTTTACGAAGAAAGAGGGGCGCGGACGCCCTCCTTTCCAGTAAAAGTCCAGGCTTCGGATGCCGATGGTGCCCCATTCTATCGAATCGCATACCTAATCCTTCATTTAGCCGGATCCCATCTCGCGCCAACTGCGGGAACGATTTTAGGTGGCTTGGGATCTACTGTATGGGGGTTGGTCGATTGTTCTGGCGCAGGCCCAGCTTCGATGACGCAGCCACAGCCCTCATTGATTACAAACTATCAAAGAACGTTGTCGAAAAACACCCTTGTTAACCCCGAGATATACATCATTCAAATATTGGGCTTAATCAATATCATCTACTTCATTACGTCTACAAGTCAAACCAGGCACGAGCGAGGGAAGATGAATACGGAAGACTCCAATGTTCACCTGGAAGAACCCAGGGTGCCAACGACCCGAGCAAGTGAGTTTCACGACGACTCCGACAGTCTCTACGACAGCAATGATGAATCGCAGTCTGGCATACCCCTGATGGACCTTACGCTTCACTTTCATGGCCAGCCTACTTCCCTGCAAATCCCTCGCCACACTACCATCTCGAACCTTTCCGCCGCCATACAAGATTCCCTCTCTATTGAACAGTCCAAGCAAAAGATCATGATCTCGCCGAAGCCAGGCATGCTCAAATATCCCTTTCCAGATACACTGCTGGAGGATGTCATAGGCCCCAGAACGAAGATCACCCTGTTTGGAAGTACCAACAAAGAAATAAGCGATCTTAATAGCTCCATACAAAAGGTGTCTCTACCACTTCGCAGTGCTGGAGTAGCGAAGGCTACCCCCTCTAAATATCGGGACTGGAAAAAGATACAAGAAGAAAGTACTTATACCTTCCACTCAATCAAACCACTACCCTACTTACCAAATCCCGAACGAAGTACTCGGTTCCTCGAACGCCTTGCCAACGACCCTGGAATCAAAGCCTCAATGCGCAAACACAAATTCAGTGTCGGGCTCTTGACGGAAATGAACCCTGCCGAACACACAACGCAAGAATCACGAACGTTGGGCTTGAACAGAAACCGTGGCGAGGTAATTGAGCTGCGGCTGCGGACAGACGCATACGACGGATACCGGGATTATAAAGTGATCAGGAAGACCTTGTGCCATGAGCTCTCCCATAATGTGTGGGGCGAACACGATCGGAATTTTTGGGACCTGACAAATCAAATAGAAAAGGAGGTGGAGAGGGCGGATTGGAAGCATGGCGGGCATCAGCTGACACAAGGAGAGTTTTACAATCCTGAAGACCACGGGGAGGACGCCATACATATGGACAGTGGTGGATGGACAGGAGGAGAGTTTGTGCTGGGTTCTGAAGGTCCATCGGGGAATTCGGGGCTGAGTCGCAGGGATATTCTTGCGAGAGCGGCGATGGGTAGGATTGAGAAGCAGAAAAGGGTTGAGGAGATGCAAAAACGAGAAGCTGAAGACGGCAACAGGGATGAGAAGCCTTCTGGGAGTGTGTGAAAGCCGTTGAGGCTGTAGGCACAATTCTCCCAATCGCACTAATAATTGGTGGGAAAGATTATGCCGGGCTACTTTATCCAACATCTTGTCGAATATTACGTTCTCTGGGATTACATTCATAGCAGAGCGCTTGGAGGGATATCAGCATTTCAGGGCGTTTCATTCGGTACTGCACAAGGACCGGTAGACAGTACGCCAACATGTGAGCTCATTGTATGAGCTAAATGAGAAGCGTTGTGTAATGGCCTAAAAGGCGACCTGGGCGCATATTCTGCCATCCCAGATAAGCATCGTCGGATGCCACACTTTTTCGTGATCACTGGAGCCGCAAGACCAGCGCAGACTAGGGCACGCGCAATAAAATTTCCTCCATGCAATTCTCCTTGAGTGAGCATTCTCTAATGCTATCTGAACCTTAAGGACGCGTTCTTCGCTCATGGAGCATCCGAGCCGGCCTAGTGATCGCCAATAGAAAGCAGCCCTTCAAATCTGCGTCGCATTGACTCTCACCTTAATGTCACCGAAGTACTCATCAAACGCATAGTCCGCGATGCGGTCGTTTTCTTCGCTCCCGGGGTTAATATGCTGTAGCTCTCGTCATACGCAATGTCTCCATCTTCTCTCAGACTCTCTTACCGGCTCTGCATTTTTCGTGGCAGAGCTTCAAGGTAACTTGATCTGAGGGTGGTAACAAGATCTTCGAAGATCCGGATGGCCATCCCGTCGCGCTATACCATCAAAAGATACAGCGAGCAGCATCGGTACCGTAGCGCTGCCATCCCTTCATTTGTAGATGTTGCGTAGATGTCTTCCGGCACATCTCTGATGAAGAGTAGTGGATGCGAGAATCTGGGACTAGATATACGAAAAAGAGAATATGAATGAGCGGGTATGCTGGGAAGAGATGGAAGAGAAAAATGTCACTGGTTCTTTGTCACGCGGTCTTGAGTGAATTCGTTACCTGGAGGCCGTTGGCGCAACCATCGTCTCGCTGATATTTGAGCAATCAAATTCTGTTTCCGCGAGCTTCATGCTGATAGGATCACGCTACATGAATCCTTATCCTCCTTGTTGTCTGCTTTTTAACACCCCCGCAAAACGGTACGTGCTTTGATCAGTCTCGTAATGGAGCTCGGAGTATTTGAATTGTCTCGGAGTTGATGCTGGGAAAATTTCCTGGGTGTGTTGACAAGTTACTCCGTCAAAGCTGTAGCTCTCGCAAGGACATGCCTGAAGTAGACTTAGTAGGGCGCGTTCCCAATCAAATTCGTCACGCATCCTTCACACCTCCTCCAATAATGATTCGCCATACAGCTGGAAGCATGCGTTCTATCATGTCAGAATTCGCCTTATCGAGCCTGGACATGATCTATATGGATTCCGATGCTCTGCGGGGGCAAACGCTGGGTTAGCGCCAAAAGGTCATCTCCGTTTGTATGGTTGACTACATCTTTCATATATCTAGTCTCTTTCCCGCTTTCCTATATCTTTTTCACACGCTGCCCGTTCCTTTGTGTTCAAGAACTACGGTATATCATTGGCCATGCAACAGCACGAATTTGTGAGTGAACCTAAGGTCTCCACCAGCCAGACATTGAGGTCTACTCCCCATCCACTCGACCACCTTAGCAGTCATGAGATAGACATCGCACGTGAAGCCATCTTCAGAGCCAGAGGGAAATGTCTCATTCTGTTCCGAGATATATTTGCGCAAGAGCCTGCCAAGGCCGAACTTGTCCCTTTCCTCGAAGCCGAACACTCGGGAGCCTTGACTTCATCGACCCCTCGTCCTCCTCGTCAGGCACGGGTGCAGTACGATGTCGTCCATGATGACAAAAGCCATGACTATATGGAATCGGTGATAGACATTGCCACCGGGCGCGAGGTCTTACATCGTGTCGTCGACAAGAAGCACCAATGTGCCTTGACTTTGTAAGCTCCCTGTAGGTCATTGAGTGTCTCGATCCTAACAATCGCAGGGAGGAATTCAGAGTATTTCAAGATGCTTGCGTCACTTCACCTTTGTATAAGGAGGCTATCGCACAATTCGATCTTCCCGAAGGCTTCGAAGTGATGATTGACCCATGGTAAGTCGAGTATGTTTGGTAGTTTTGTCAATATCTTAACGGCTTGCAGGCCATATGGAGGGCCTGATCCTGAAGAGGTCTTCCCACGATACACCCAAGGCTTATGCTTTGCCAAAGACACCCGGAGTGGCAATGGAGATTCCAATCATTACGGCTACCCCTTACCAATCATCCCAGTTATGGATACATACAAGTCTGAGATCGTTCGCGTCGATAGACTTGCGACTGGAGGGAAAGAGGATGGACTGGCTTATGGCACGCATCCAAGAAATGTAATAGATCATTGCGGCTCTGCAGAATATGTTCCTGAATTATTGGAGATTCCTCTGCGAAGCGATCTCAAGCCTCTCAACGTGGTCCAGCCTGAAGGTCCTTCATTCTCGGTCGACAACGACAGCCTCGTTGAGTGGCAGAAGTGGCGGTTCAGGGTGGGATTCAATCCTCGCGAAGGAGCAACCCTCCATGACATTCGTTATGATGGTAGGAGTATTATGTACCGCCTCAGCTTGTCGGAGATGACTGTGCCATACGGCGATCCTCGTCCTCCTTTCCACCGCAAGCAGGCGTTCGACTTTGGTGATGGTGGCGCAGGCCGAGCAGCCAACAATCTGGCTCTTGGATGTGACTGCCTCGGCGTCATCAAATACTTCGATTCTGTCATTGCAGATTCAGAGGGAAAGCCCTCCGTCTCGAAAAATGTTGTTTGCCTACACGAGCAAGATAGTGGCATTGGCTGGAAACACACAAACTTCAGGACTGGCCGGGCCGTCGTAACGCGCTCTCGCGAGCTCGTAATTCAGTTCATCATCACTCTCGCCAACTACGAGTACGTCTTTGCTTATAAGTTCGACCAGGCGGGCGGCATAGCGATCGAGACTCGTGCCACTGGGATTGTTTCTGTTGTCAATATCGACAAAGGCAAGACCTCGCCGTGGGGCAATGTCGTCTCACCAGGCGCTCTCGCACAGAACCACCAACATATCTTCGCCATCCGCATAGACCCAGCAATCGATGGTCACCGCAATACCATCTTCCGCGAAGAGTCCTTACCCATCCCTATGGACCCCAAAATCAACCCTTGTGGGAATGGCTATCAAGTCGTTTCCGCACCAATCACAACATCCTCTTATCTCGACGCATCGCCCTTCACCAACCTCACTATCAAAATGTCGAATCCCCACGTCACCAATCCCATCTCCGGCAGACCAGTCTCCTACAAGTTCATACCATCAGCGACACAGCTCCTCCTTGCAGACAAGAAATCCACCGCTGCAAAGCGCGCCGCATTCGCCCAGCACCACGTCTGGGTCACAAAGTACGTAGATGGCGAACTGTGGGCTGGCGGCGAGTTCACCAACCAGTCGCAAGTCGAGACAGGTGGCGTAGCAGACGCCGTCGCCCGAAAGGATAATGTCGAAGACACAGATGTGGTTGTCTGGTCCGTCTTTGGCCTGACGCACAATCCGAGAGTGGAGGACTGGCCTGTGATGCCGATTGAGAAGCATGAGATGCATATCAGACCAGCCGATTTCTTCAATTTCAATCCAGCACTAGACGTGCCCGGAAACAAGAATCTGAGCAGTGTGCAAGTCAATGGAGAGGGGAAGGAGTGCTGCAGCATGGAGACTCACTCCGGTACTGTGCAGGAGATGCCCGCGAGCCACTTCCAGGGCACTGGCACGATCAGGCCCAAGGGTGACAGCAGGCTTTGATTGGGATGTGCTGCGTAACTTGGAGATGCCTTTAGAACGATAACGATTCATGGGTGTCTGATGGATTCGGACAAATTGCTTGTGTTTAAGGTGCCCAAATTTCTAGGCGAAGGCTATGGTTTCATGCATACTCAACTCAAATTCATGATGCGCTTCCAAAAGTCTTCGAACCTCATAATTCACGCTCTTCATCCTCTTCATGATCTCGTCTGCCGGATCCAATGGAGATTAAGCCTTCCTTTCTAATCTCGAATTCGACCGGTGTAAGAGTGCCAACAACCCAAGGTGCAAAGACAAGGCTCAAGAATCTTCTCTTCCTCCTATCTCTCCAAAGGCTGCCCCCTATGTATTCTTCCGCTCCACCAGGGGTTTGATTCACAACCCTGCTTCCATCCATCTTTAACACAATTCTTGCCGCTATCTGGTTTGCCCAGCCAAGACCTAAAGCAGGTGTTTTCAGGTCATCTGCATTTGCTCCGGGTTCATCACCCCAGCCGGTAAAGAAGCGCTGCTGGTAATCGAGGCTCATAATCTCGGTACGAGTTGGGTCTTTGTGATTGGTTCCATTTAAAGCGTTCTGTGTTTGAGATGCTTGTGATGATATGGATGGGGACGAGGACAGGGTATACAGATTTGCCCTCTCTCCAATTGGCTCAAAGCGGTCTGACACTTGGTTCGCAACCACAACAGCAAGGTTTTCTGTAATTGCCAGGCGTCTCAATATACGGCCAAGCTTCGCTAGTTGTGCTGCCCTGTTCACTAGATCTTTGGGGACCGAAGATCCATGTTCTGCTCTGTAGTTTGCTGCTACGGAGTCGACGACCACGAGACCAATGTTGTACCGCTGTACCATGATCGGAAGTTGATACTCCAAAATGTGCTCTTGTGATTCCAGGTCCTGGACGGGTATGCAGTGCACTTTACCCAAGGATGGGCGTGTGGAAGTAGAGAGGTTGCATAGTTGCTGGTGATTCGACAAGATCTGATTGAGACGAGTTGTCGAGAGTTGCGCTTCGGTCGACATGTAGATGGTACTTCGAGAGAGACCTTGCGGAGGTGGCAGTTGTGCTGACAGGAGAAGTGTGAGGAGCAACTGAGTCTTACCGACTCCACTGCAAGCTGTTAGATTTGTTCACCAGCGCCACATGGCGTGTCTCTGTACCTCTCACCTGTCACCTCCGTGACATAGCCAGTGGGTATCCCGCCTCCTAAAACCTTGTCCACCATATTGTCGAGGGTGCTTATTGCGCTCCATCTACCCATCATATGTTTACAAGCCTGCACAGGACCAGTAACCCCTTGCTGGTCTTGCCGCACGAAAAGATCATCGCTCGTATGGGTGGTATCTCGAATGCCAATGTCCTTTTGGAGTGCTCTAATGACATCCTTAATGAACCGACGGACGTCAAGCAATGGAAGTGGGCAACGCTTGACGATTTCGATTGGATCGAGGGTGAGGAGGTCTGCAACCGTGATACCGTTCTTCTCGAAGGATGGTATTAGGTGCGTGTACTCGGCGGTTGAGAAGTCAGGGAGTGTATAGAGGAGGTCTGTCATTGGACATGGCTGAAATCGTTCACAGCTAGAGCCCGAATTTGAATTTCTTCCGTCAAAAGTTAGAACATTCGAGACACCACAGTTGCCAGTCTACACTGCAATTACGAAACGCTCAGGAACGAGCAGCTCTCACTCGCCCACGCAGGTCTGCTGGTAATTCATCTCCTCACTTGGGGACGTTGGTGAGTCGTGATGCAAACGGTAATTGAGGACGTCGCCGCTGCCAAACTGACAGAAATCTGCCCCCAGGTCACCCACCTTCCGGGTTTAGGGTAAGGCCGCCCTGAGTGCGCGTGACTAGTGCCCAAAGTTGAGTGAGCCAAGGGTGAGCCGGGGGTGAGTCAGCGCCCAGTTTTTGGTTCTAGAGCCTGAACAGACCCTCTGGCCGACCCCTAATAAAAGTGTTAGGCTTCAGGCCGCTCTTGGTTATCAGCCTGGGCTGAAGGGTTCGGGATAGAAAAAGCAGCGACTTTAAATTACTGTTTGTAGCCTAGAGCTGGGAAAGAGCACCGCCAATGTCAAAGGGTGGTGCTTCGTAGCTGAATTAGTAACCATCGAAAGATCTATTACTGTTACTCGACTAGCTCCACGCATAGCTATAGCTTCTCCTCCTCCTCCTCCTACTATATCACTGGTACTGGATCCGGCTAGTCTACCAGCTTCAACAGCACCACCAAGGGCTTCAGCAAGGTGTAGAGATAGAGGGAAGAGGAAGAGGAAGTACACCAAGGGCGTACAAGCTGGGGCGCGGGCAGGGCGTATTGACGTCATTAGGACATAGTCAACACCAAGATCAGCTATATCGACATCTACAGCGAGCTTCAAATATCAATAGGCAAAGGTGTGGTTGCGTCGTCCACAGACAAGAGGTTTCTTATTACAGCATCAACTACCTAAAGGAGTGTTTAAAATGTCATACCGCTGCTGCATTTAGACGACAGTAATCTCTTGATAAGCCAATCCAGAGTTGCAAAAGTCGCATGCATCAACGTTGAGGGAAGCTCGTCCAATCCGTTTGAATTCGTTCTCATTTTCGGTAGGTACGAGCGCCAATCCCATAAAACGATTGAAGCTGTTGGGATTATCGTCGTCGTGGACTAGTAAAGGCAGAAAAATTGCCTGGATGAAATGATCGCTAGTCCGAGGCGAAAGGAAAGACCACCAGCGCGCCGTCTCTTCAACTCTGTCGAGCTCACAGTCACCTGTTACTATACAACTGGCCCCTTCATCATCCCGAAATCGTAATCGTGGCAAACGAGGAATCGAAGCCGTGCTAAGATTTCATGTCAACTCCGAAGAAGAAAATGTCTCACAATTTCCTCGCAGGTCGTGACGTGGAGATAACTTCCTTTCGATCCTCACGGGGCAAATCTGCGCCCGGAATCTCAAAGCACCACTCTTAACCTCGCCATAGATATTGACATCATCTCTTAGCTCGACGTTGGCAGAAAGAATTTGGGTTCCCCACGATTCGTAACGAGGATTGTATAGGTTGAGCTTTTCGCCGGGCATAATCTTCGACCTTAGCCAGACTGAGGGCTCTCTGTCTGACATGGATATCCAGGACCACGATGGAGCGAAGAAGTCTCTGCGGTCGTAGTTTGGTTGTCCCTCCGGTACCTTGGGCCTGAGGCATTCTCCTCGAGGCACAACCCAAAGCAATCCGACGACCAGATCCTTTTCCCAAAGCCCAGCCAGATACTTATCTCCAGGGTCCATCAAGCGATGAATAGACTCAGCTATCGCCGATATCGCCGGCAAGATATCTCTATTGAAAGTAATGTTTCTTTCGCTCAATTTGTTCACCAACTCATACCATTTATCATAGTATGGATTACGATGCTGGCCAGCGCGTTCAACGATCGGGCTGCTGTGCAAAATTCTGCGTGTATCTGTCATTTGCGACTTCCATCCTTCTTCCGGATCAGATTCTGAAGCAGCTAACGTCAGACAATCCCAGTACATTTGTCTCTTCCCGAAACGAAGGATTCGCCGGGAAAGAAGTTCTTCTTGTAGCACCCAAACACGGGAGTGTAAAGGAGCATCATTCGTAAAAGGGTCAGAGTCGTATCGAGGTCGTGCTGCAATAAAGAACAACTCGGGCCTGCTGTCGGTTTTGCATCCAGAGTGCAATTTGACGCAACAAGGACGAGTGAGTACGGGGTTTCGTGGCCAGAAACATCCTTGTGTGCCGTCTTCCGCACCCATTGCTGCAATCGTGAATGCGGCATTGCTAAAGTATGCAGACATACGGCCAGATTCCGTTATCCAATCTTGCTCGTTCCGCTGCAGAATGCAAGGTGAGTCGATCCAGACATAGCGAATATTAAACCTCTTCGCGATGTAGACAGCGTCCTGAAAGGTTCGGAGCCATTTTGAAAGTGGAGGCAACGGCCAGCGCCTGTCTATGAGGGGCCCGATTGGTTCAAGGGGCTGGCCTCCTCCCCAGCAGTGGCTGAGTATAACATATTCGCCAGTCATGCCTGGAGGAGTTTCGTATAGGACCGGCTCGCTCCCTCCACCCATCTCACCCAGGTCAATCAGTCTTGTGGGTAATGGTGTAGGACTCTTGTGGCATTGAGGATGGTCTCGCAGGCACCTCCGATACCATTCTTTTGCCAAGCCCATATTAGCAACAGACCCAGTCGACGAGTCCCAATCAGCCAAGGTACCAGCAGCCCAATTCTCGGCAAGATCCAGGCTAAAGCTTGCAAAATTGTCTGTCATGGTGAGTACTCCCTTGAAGACGCTGGAATTTGAGTGGGGATCATACTGGACAGATTAGACACAATTTCAAGGACAGCCTCGTGAGGCCCATAGTAGACCTCGATCGTCCTGCCGACGCCTTGGGGCACAGCTCCATCTCGCCAATCTTTCAAGCCCTCTCGCCTCATGCCTATTGCGATGGGGTAATCAACAGCGATATCCAACTCCATGGGTGAGACGCCCCATGAATCTGGTGGTTTCCACGATTCTGGTATTTGCGCAAAGGAGTGCCACAAGACAGCACAAAAGTGACAACCTCTCCTCGAGGATTGCTCCAGCTCTTTTAAACTGTTCTTGTGAAGGTAGTAAGCCCAGTGAATCTGATCTTCACCAATAATTTGACTGAGATTGTTGTCCCATTCATCTAAAGGCTTGAAGTCGATCGCAAGGCACGTTTCACAAAGCATTGTTTCCCGGACTCGTCCGAGGTCGTCTAGGGTGGATTTTGGAGCCTGAGAATGTACTCAGTGGTACTTCGCTTCAAGACCAAAGACCGGCCTCAATCTTCCATTGCCACAAACTTACGAAAGCCAAGCAGGAAAGTGGGCCAAGGTGGTGCTGTTGCCAAGTGAAGTGAAGCTCGGCTCCGTATTTTCTTAAGTCCCCGCACCGCACGCAGTTTTGACACAGCCGCCTAATGACACACTCTACCACCTATTCTTCCAACTAACCTATCTTTGTCCTTCATCCCACAAGCCTCTACTGACCCTGCTGACTTGGCTTCAGACCACTGACCTGACCACTGGCCACTGGCCACTTACCCTACCTTGCTCAAGCCCTACCTATTGTGAAGGGGTCGGGCCGTGCACAACACCAACAAAAGGGTGAAGGTCCCTGAGGAAGAGGACTAGGAGAGAATGCTTGATTGTCTGTCTCTGGGGCTATGCCACCTATTTAAATGATCACTCCACACTAGCACACCATGATAGGGGTGGGATCCACCCCACCACACTATTCTTGACACCCTGTGCTTGTAACTACCGAGGGGTGACGAGACCAGGCCTCTATATTGCCCTCGTCACCTCACTAATAGTGAATCACTATTAGTGGCGTTCCCAATTAGGCAATCCCGCCTATTCTTCGTCCTCTTCTGTAGCGCTTGCCTTCCTTTTCCTCGTAGCTTCTATCTTACGTGCAGGTGTGGGTAGTTGTCTATTAACGTGATCATTCTCTATAAGGTACAGAGCGCCCGAAAGCCGGAAGCCCGCAAGTCTGTTCAGCAAAGCATAGATGGCCACAATTGCTACTATGGCCAACGCGAGCTAGCCGACAGCATCGACATAAGCTGCTACAACTAGCGCTAAGCACATGAACGCCCCAACGAGAAGTGCGAAAATTGGGGCAATAAGCAGCTCTCGGTGGTAGAGTAATGAATTAAGATGTTTTGGCACGCACAGCTCTGCCAAGAACAACTCAATGCCCAATAATGTGGAGTAGGCGAGCCATTTTTTGGCAGTCGGGCACCAACCTCTGGAGACCATCCCTCCAAATTTACCTCTATCCCTTCCCGCGCCCACTATCTCATTTTCACCGTACGCTGCAGACTATATATCAACAGCGTGAAGTGTGCTTCCTTCAGAAAGCTCAAATTCTTTCTCGGACCATGCTTGCATAAGCAACCCCACCTCCTAGCTGGCACAACATATCGTGGTGTAGTGATCGTAGGTTCTGTAAGAGAGGATAGCTCATCCTTTGCTATAGCAGGGTCTATGAACCTCCAAACCTCTCCTCCTACGGCTTTGGTCTTGATTATCTCCAGCCATTCGTCCCAGTCGCTGGGGTTTGACAGAATGACGGTAGATTTCTGGGTTGAAGTCATCGTGGGCGTTGATGCTGTGTATGCCGTCTATGCTTTGTAGACAGGCCTCTTTTCATATCGCTGATAAGGAGGGTTGCAGGCTTCCAGTGAACTACTCCAGCATACTGTATGGGTTGAGCCAGAGAAGATGTTGTCAGAGACATCTGAAATGTCGAAAAGAGCGCTTTGATATGAGAACATATTTAAGCGTATAACAGTGAGTGTACGAACGAAAACACAGCCCTGTCCGGAAAAGAGAAGCTCCTTAGCAAGACACAACGTAGTCTATGAGAAAATGCACATACTTTCCCGAAGCTCAGAGGTGTCGAGCTTGGATTTGAGAACAATAGCTCTCCGTACAGATGCAAGGATAAGGCGATGACAAATACCTGGAAATTTTTGTAGTCTGTAAGGCACCAAATCCACATGTTGCAAACAATGTAACTTTCTCTAAGCTCTGACCCTCCCTTGCTCATGTGTAGTCCGGTCAGAAGACCCAGTTCATCCCTGCAAAGAGCTCTTCACTCGTTTCGTCTCTGGGTCCTTCCTCCAGATTTTGCAGCACCATCTAAGTTCAAGTCAGCCAACTCTCCCGCTCCTCAAAGTCTGAAGAAAACGTACGGCAGCATGATACTTCACATAGAAGTCGTCTCCCTTATGTTTCACATTCTCCGCCTCCGGTCCCGTAATCAGAAACGCCGCATACCCGTCTTTCCACAGCTTCATCTTCTCCTCTCGCGTCGCCTCGTCCGGCATCTTCTCAAACAAGGTCTTCGCACACGACCTCAACATAATACTCGCCGCTACAAAATCGGCCTTACACCACGGCGGGCTCCCGTCATGATGCGGATCGACCGCCCAATCGATCAGCTCGTGCTGCTTCTTCCCCGCATACCCGCCCGTCTCGATCCACTGCAGCTGCAGCGCCAAACACCTGCCCACAATCGTCTGCATCACTAAGTTATCCCTGCGCGCCCTGGCAAAATTCCGCACCTTAGCAATCACATCCCTCCGCCGGCCCGCCACCTCCTCCGCGGTGAACTCGACCGTCGATGCGTCCTCAGCGTCAAAGTCCCACACCGTCGCCGTCCCGACGTCGGGACTGGTCGCGCCCTGCAGGAACCCGAGCTCCTCGGACAGGTACATGAAGAAGATGTGCATGGCGGCCCTGGGACCGGAGGTGCTCCGAGTGGCGGGAAAGCTGGCGGGCAGCCGGCCGAGCGCGGCGCAGAAGGCACACACGCTCCGGTCGAGCTTGGCAGGATAGTCGCAGCAGAAGTGGCGGAGCTCGGCCAGGGCGTCGGTGACAGCGTCGATGGGGTGTGGCGCGTTGCTGATGATGTCGGCGAGCTGGCGCGCAGCGTGGTCAATGGCGGAGGATGAGTCTGAGCTGGTCGTATGGCCGGGCTCGTCCGTGGTGGTGGTGTTGGTTTCGTAGGTAGACGCGTGCCCGCGCCTGGCGTCGAGCCGGACGAGAGTGCTGAAGACAGTGTAGGTCGCGCTCTGGTTGCGGCTGTGCTCCGGGTCCTGCTCTTCGACGCCGCGGCCGACGTGATACATGTCCAGCGACATCTTCAGTGTGCAGTTAAATGACGAATCTCAATCTATACGCGTAGTCCAGAAAACTGCCGCCACTTCCCCCTATTGGTTTTGGTGCGAAGGCCGATGAAGACGATGATGGAGAAATGAGGGTCGGCGGTAATACACGAGGATAGAGTGTCTGCAGGCAACGAAAGCTCAGTACGAGGCCAGGCGAAGGCTCATATAAGGCTCGACTGCGAATTCCTGCAAACGCGGACGATGTCGCCATACCTAAACATCACAAGGCGAACGGCGACATGATGTAGGGCGTAGTAGCTTGTGGAAGCAAGAGATGGAGAAGGGATGGCATGCGCCGTGTTTCAAGTGATTACAGCATTGAATTCCCTATTTTCGAAAGAAAGCACGAGCGGTTCTGTCACACGATGACGTTTCTATTTTGCTGAGAGTAGCAGGCATAGAAAAGGTCAGGTGGCGGCCAGTCAGACGGGGTTACCAGTCAGTCTAACCGTATTAAGCAATAATGGAACTAGGGCAGTCAGGCCCCCAGGACTGCGCTGCAAGAGTCTCCAGGTAGCTCCCAAGCTTGTATTCGGCGGATGTGCAGCTGCAGGTCAACCGAAGTGCATCCGAGACTAAGCTAATGCCAGACGGTATAAAGGACGAATTACTGCACTCTGATGCTCCAATTCGGTCTACCTAGTCAATCTGTCGGCCAGAATAGGTATAGTACAGCCCTTCGCCCTTTTATGGAAGTTGGTGTACACCTTGGCGTGTACGACGTCTGTCTTGGTCCTACTACCTGTTCTGGATAGCCCACGTTTCAGGTACGGTCTATACACGTCAGCCAGGTACGCAAGATGGCTGGTGGTGACGACGACGGTGACGACGATGGAACTCCCTAGATCACACAGGGTGGCTAGGTCTGAATGTACAAGTATCAGCTCGCTACCCAGGTAGACAGGACAAGCAATACAGCATCTTCTTGACCACCAGATTCTAATCGCAAGCTCGGGCTTGCGATTAGTGCACTTGACCTAAGTTTGACACAATCACCTTGCTTTCAATGCTCTCAAACGCATATCCAAACTTCTTTTGCTGTAATCGGCTCGACTTCAACAGCGCCGCAGTCATTCCTCCACCTTGACACCAAACCAGACGACATCAATGTGTTGACAGCATCTGTGAAGGTTGGTTTCCCGGAGACATTTTTTGCACCTGCGCGAAACATCAAGTTTCCGCGCAACCACGGTGCTGGAGGGGAATATGCTTATGGAATTTTCCTTCTTCCAACAAATCCCGAATACGCAGCCCCTGATGGAGGCCTTCCACCCCTAATCGTTGCTATGCATGGTGGTCCCATCTGGCAAGAGGGCCCTGGAGTGTACATGCGCGATCAATTTTGGACCACCCGAGATTATGCTCTGGTTCAGGTCAACTACGTCGGCCCTTCAGGCTATGGGCAAGGAGTATATCAACTTACTTAACCCTCAGTGGGGTGTCCGCGATGTGGCAGATGCCGCAAGCTGTGTGGATTATCTCCCAACAGAGTTGAGATTTCAGGACATTCGGCCGGCTGACATGCGACAATGCTGGCTTTGTGCGAGTATCCAGACGTCTGGACCGTCGGGATAGCAGAATCGAGTATTTCTGATATGCAAGCTATGTCTAATGAAACCCACAAATTCGAGTCTCAGTACTTACAGCAACTATGCTTCGAGGCCGACTCCTCCAGAAGACGCAAGACGGATTATCGAAGAACGAAGCCCTATACGCTGGACTCAAAACATGAAGGCACCCATTTTGATCCTCTCCGGAGAAGTGGACGAGATAGTACCACCCAACCAGGCATATCTAATGGCGGAAAAGATTCAAAGAGGGGCGGCACAGTAGAGGTTTGCGTTTATGAAGTGAAGGCCATATCTTTCAGAAAGGTTCAAGTCTCAAGGACATGGAAGTTGTCGCGAAGCATGGCTTAGGGAATATCTTGTAAGAGTGTGAAGAGAGCATCCTACGCGGCACAATCACAACAAGTGCTTTCCGTCGAAGTTCTCGACCTTCAGTTTGGACACGTTCACATCCTTTAACGTCCGAACCTGCATGCTTCGAGTTAGCGTTCGTACCAATAGCGTGGTTGGGATGGCCCTTCTATACGTTGACAGCAAGTGCTCCCTCAAGCCTTCTTCTTCGGCCCTCTCGAAGTCAATCAGCAAACTCGTCCCACATGTCCTGCAAAACTTATGCACCCGCGTCTGACTAGCAAATGCATAGCTTCCCAGTTCTTCATATGGAGATTGAAAGGACACGTTCTTGCGTAGTGGGTAGACGTTGAGATAACCGTTGATTTGGCAGATGGAACAATTGCAAGAGGTCACCGTGCTAGTATCCAGCGAAGGTATTTTAATTGTGAAGCGGCTTTTACCGCAATGGACAGCTCGCTGGATACCTGGCCTCATTCTTGGGATTAACGAAGACCTGGAAGTTAGGCATTTTCAAGTGATTCAAATTTTCTAGCTTATAGAGCGATCCTATGCGAGAACATTTGCGCGCCTTATAAGGTCGGAATAGGGCGAGTGGTTTTATAAGTCGCACCCAGTCGAAAGGCCGAGAAGGGCCTACAAGTCGGATGAATTCCTAGTCTAGGCAACTGCCAAGCAACCCCTGCGCCGACTCCGCTTCTCGTGTCCTTGTTGTGTCCAACTGCTTACTACAATCATGTTGACTTTGACCGAGTCGCGCACACGGCTCACGTGATAGACTCTGCCCGCGGTTCAATCCTTTCCTTCACTCATTCAGCGAGTGACTGTCCTGACCCTACATACCCTCCCTCCAGCATGTCGGCCATTGCGCAGCCATGGCTGATCTCCAAGTATGCTCCCTGCACTCCTCTCATCCTCCAATTACATTCCCTGCCACTGCTTGGCTAACAGCGAGCGCGGAACAGATTTTTTGATCCAATCTTTGCAATCTGCGTCGGCATCTCCGCAGCAGCTCTGCGCATTCACCGAGAAGAGAAGGAGAAATTTCCCAATGAGAACAATGATTATCGTGCACTTTGGGCAAAAGGCGTCCGCATGGGGAGGGGCTACTTCGGAGGCTACCAGGAGAAATGAAGTCTTCTGCCTTCTACCCCGACGCCAGGGCGGCACAAGGTTATTCAGAGCTTCCAGCACTATGAAGCGGCCTGGGCCCGGAAAACGGAACGGCAATGGTGACCTTGCAAGGCAAGAGCTCATCTCGAATAAGATATAACCAGCAGCATCCACCAGCAACTGTCTAGGTGAACATCCATCCGCTCATACTAGACGGATACGAAGCTTCCAACAAACTCCAATGCGACAAGCCCTTCGGCTCTGACCAAGAGCTGCATTAGGCGGAACTTGCCTTTCTAGAGCAGCAATGCTCTACGAACATAAGCTTACACACGAGCTCTCTACATCTGTGGCTCTTTGTTCTCAGGCTATGAACGAAGTGTTTCGATTGACAACTCTTTCCTCGGCCGAAGCCCGGGTCAGCTTTGATGCACCATGCTCCCTCTTGGCTATCATTTTTCCAAGACTTTACCCTCCATCTTCGTAACTTTCAGGGGTCGTCTCATAACCATGTTGTCCATCGGAAGCGCCAAGGACTCTGTCTGGCGATATTCTTTCTCCACATCTTCATGTCCGCAAGAAGAGTGAAGATGGTAGCCTTCTAGTGACGCCTCAACCTAGCAGGATGACATGACCTGGTGGAAAGAGCATTGCCCCATTGCACCATCATTCTCCCTGCGCCTTTTCGATGATATGCAGGGTCGGTGTAGAGGATGTTGAGCACTGTGGAAGTCAGTACAGACCCGGCTGGTGGTAGTTACGATGCAGAATAGCAAGAGAACATTGTGCGCGCTTTGGGGAAAGGCGAAAGGGCAACAATACCGAAGCCGATGCAGACCACAGCTTAAACCAGAGATAGCATTCAAGCAAAGCCCGGGCATGATCGACTATCAAAAACTTACAAACGTGAGCTTCTCTCGTCCTTCTATACCTTGTCGCAAAGAATTCCTTCAAGATTGTTACCGCATCTTCCTTCTGCCGCTCGTCACTGTGCCACGTGACATCTTCGGCCGTCATCTTGTCGACGGAGGCAGCCTTGGCGTCGAAATCACTCTTCACATACGTAGGATAGATCTTCCAATTACTTGCAGCGATGGTCTTGCTATTGACGTCTTCGTCCGTGACTTTCAACTACACATCGGCAGGATCTGAGGCGAAATCTTCCAAGAAAAGGGCCTTGGCATGTATGATGTTCGCGGCGTTTCTCAACCCTATTTGTGCATGGTGAGCGCCACTGTCTGCGAAGGCAGTAAATTGGATTGGTATGGGGGTGTCGAAGTCGTCAGCCGTAACGCGAGAGAGAGCAAGTGGCATAACTGGTGGTGATGCTTTTGTTTTGCTGGTCGAGGAAAGAGGGATGTCTTGTTAGTTCGTAAAAGAGATGAGAAAGAGAATGGGGCTAACTAAGCTGTTAGAATCGAATACGAGTGGCTTTTTATTGTTGGTCGAACGCTGCGTCTTCCTTACCACGTATTAGCGTCCACTGCCTCGCCAAAGAACATGTATCTCTCACCCCTTTTTTTCTTTCACAAGTCGCCAGCGTAGTGCAGTGGTCAGCACGTTTCGTTGTGGCGTCAAACTTCCGAAGAGACCCTGGTTCAAATCCAGGCGCTGGCAGATGTTCATACCTTTTTTTGCCCTTTTCTATTCTCTATTTTCGCATTTGATATTGGCCTCAAGATTCTGGTTCTTTCGTCTCAATATTCGTGCTCTCATTTAATGCAGTACCTGTCTTTGTCCTCTGTCCTCAGTTCCCCTTTTGCGCTGGTATAGCAGTCCTGAAGATTACTTCCTCGACTCCCTCGTCGATGGTCAAAACGCAGCAATCCGTTAATATGATGCTAGCACCAGTTGTCAATGTCAATGCCAATGTCAATCAAATGCCCGGTAGGGATTGTGCACACACTCTCTTGTATCCTTCGCATCCTCATGTGAAAGTTGATAAGAGTAAATTTGTGCTTGGAAGCGACGGAACGGATTACTTCGTCTTCACACTACATGGGCCTTTTGGCTAGGGCAACAATACTTTGCGCCATTTAAGTGGGTATCTTTATCGGCGCGAACTCATCTTCATACCATCGTCTACTCTCGGAACGCGTACTATACTTCAGACACAGTGCAAAATCCAACCGAAAAAGCATAGAGTTCTAGATAGGTCAGTGAAATTTGAATTTGAATTCAACTATCCGTTCTTGGACCTGGTGCTTAACCGAAATTAGTGATAATCAGTAAGTATCCCGTCCTAAGGCCTAGTATCCAATAACTCCTCGCCGAGAACCGTAAAGCAATGGGACCAACTTCATTCCACCCCCATCTTTTCCAGTATTTTCTTCAACTCAGTGCCTTTACCGAGACCAGTCTCCAGCTCGTCAATCAGCTTTATCGCCTTCCCTTTCAGCTCCGCCACGACTCTTCTCGTATATTCAAAGCTGCCTGTTCCCTCCATATACTTAACGGCGTACCTCTTGACTTCTTCGTCCTGCGTCCGTTGCTTGAGTATGTTGATGAGCTGCAAGTTGGATTGGTTGCTGCGTATGGAGTGGATAATGGGAAAGGAAAATTTGCCCTCTGTCAAGTCTTCGCATAGACCTTTATTTGTAGTATAGAGAGCGGATGATAGGTTGAGGTAGTCGTCGCAGATCTGGAAGATAAGGCCCATGAGGTTCACCAGCGGAACGCAGTCTATCCTTCCTTTGTCTGGGGACTCGGCTTGCATGAGCTTGATGGCGAGACGAAATAGTCCTCCAGTCTTGTTTTGGACCATCTCTAGGTAGTCATCTTCCGTCGGACAGGTCAAAGTATCTCTCCAATACAGGTCCATGCCTTGCCCGCGATGGAGGTTGAGTAGCTCTGTCGTGAAGATGTTCATGACCTCGTCTCGATTCTTGAGATTCTGTAGTTCTTGTAATGCCAGAAAGTATACGTAGTTGGCGCTGTTGATCGTTTGTGCAACACCAAAGATGCTATGTGCGACAGGGACGCCGCGCCGAAGGATGCTACTGTCCTGTACATCGTCGATCAAAAGTGAAGAAGTATGTAACATGCCAACGACTTTGGTAATTGTGGATAGGGAGTCTGCCGGTACACGCAAAAGAGAATTGAACGCGGCGATCAGTGAGGTGCGAATATCTTTGCCAGGGTGTGAGAAAAGGTAATCATAGGGGCCCATTATGATCTGCTCTTTCTGTGGGCTCCATGACGCTGGATCAAATTGCGCTGCAGTCGGGGCTGGTTTGTGTGGCGGGATTATGTTTGAGTTAGCAGAGGCTCTCTTCGAGTGTCGCTTCGTGTCGTTGTTCATATTCGTAACATCGCCTAAAAGGCCGGTTCCTGAGCCCATTGGAGGAAGTGATTTGCGCTTGTTCGCAGATGCCATCCAGGTGTCTTCAGGTAGAGGCTTCAGAACCGATTTCGACGGTTCTTTATGGAGGCCATTGGTAATGCCGACGGAGCTCGAACGCTCCGGGATGGCGTTCGGGGAGATAGGGTTATCGCCAACCATCTGTGTGGTTGTTGTTGGGTTGCGGAATGTGGGAATTGGATAATAGAGGTATGTGGTATGTGGGTGCAATTCGAAGGGCGTTTGGGGTGCGCTGGAGATGCTGGTGTTGGAGGGCTATAGCGTGGGATGAGGTGTGATCAAGAAGTGCCATATACCCACGTAGGAGGTTGCAATCATCTAGCGTTACAGTCATCAAGATTCTCACATGATTGCGAAGTCTGATGCGCTGTACAAGAGTGACGAAAGAATGCAGGCGCAGGCAGAAGTACTCGGGTAGAAGCGCAAGCGGGGCAGCCTGCGTTTTCCACTGTTTTCAAGCCTCACGCGCCGGATATGCAGAGGCGATGGTTCCGCGGTGTCAGGCAGGCGACTGCTGTGCGCGTAGGATGCCGAGGCGACGTTGAACCTATTGAGACAAGCCACATCAACGAGGGTTGTTGACTACGTCCTGGGCCGAGGGCCGACATGCAGAGAGCATGAGCTTTGCATCAGCCAAGCCCCAAGTCCCCCACACCGGGGCTTTTGCCCCGCCAACCGGTTTCTCAGTATTGACATTATACCCATTTCGGAAAACTGTCCCTCTTTTAAAGCCAGAGGCATCTCACAACGCAGAAACACATCGCAGATCTTTGCAACTTTTAACTGGCATCCAAAATGGAAGCACTGCTCTCCCACTCCTTCGATTACCTAGCGTCAACCTCACCGCAAAAAATTCGCAAAGGGCTTCGCCAAGTCGAAGGCCTCCTCGCCCAGATATGCCTGTCCAGAGCGAGTACAAAGGCAGACAGACGGCAGTCGATGCTTGCTCTTGGAACCTCTCCATCGCCGCCGTCAGCTAAACAACTGTGCAACCTCAAAGATGATCCAGCGTTCAGAGAGTTCTTCAAGCTGCAACAAGGCTTCCAATGGAACATTGCCATGAGATTGATCTCATGCTTGGAACGATTGATGGGACGGGGAAGCAATGGAACAAATGACCTTCTCATAATATCCACACTCGACCTAATTCAAGGGACGTTACTTTTGCATCCACCCTCAAGAGAGCTTTTTGCACGTGAAATCTATATGAATGTAAGGAGCTCAGCATTCTGCTATGGCTGTTTTCATACTAACTCGAGACTTGGAAGATCTTCCTCGACCTCTTAGATCCTTCAAATTGCCCTGCAATACAATCTTCCACCCTACTGACCCTGGTCTCGTCTCTCCTCGATAATCCGCAAAACGCACGCACCTTCGAATCTTTGGATGGACTTCTGGTGGTGACAAGCCTCTTCAAAGCTAGAACGACCTCACGTGAGATCAAGCTCAAGCTTGTGGAATTTCTATACTTCTATCTCATGCCCGAGACGCCCTCACCACGCATCGCTAGCTCATCCTCTGCGACAAATACAGCAGTGCTAGGTGGGAGAGGAAAAGAGCTTATTGCTGCATTTGATCGACGAAGAGAGACAGTCGGTGGTAGCGAAGGTGCTGACAAAGTTAACCAAAAAACGAGAACAACAGAAGACAAACAAAGACTACTAGGCAAACACTTGAGCAATGTGCAGGACTTGGTGGAGGACCTGAGGGAAGGGGGAGGTCTTTTCGGAGGGAATATCTAGTGCAGTGCAGCAATTGTGCAGGAGGTTCAAGAGACAGGGAGACAAAATATCGTCTGAGTGGAAATGTGGGTTGGGCATGGAAAAATTGCCTTTGAGCTTACCCGTTGGAAAGTCCGCCATCGGATTATTCTGCGAGACTTCCTTCAACGAAGTACAGTCATCTCACCCACGACTTGAATGCACGCCTTGCCGTGTCTTTGTGTTTTTCGGAGGATCGCGCCTTATCAAAGAGGGTTATTGGCATAATTGCGTAAGGGACTTTCGGAACTGCAGGCCCAAAAATAGGAGAACAGCTATTTTGTGAGTCATCCATAAATTCCGTTTCTGAAATTGCATCTCTTCGTAGATACACTCAAAGCTCCATTTTCTTACGTTTCCATACTGCATTTTCATAGAAATGGCACCTTTCAATCCGCCTGCGGAAGCCGCAAGTAACAATACAGCCCCGTCAACAATCCGATATCTCGACACCACAGCAGCGTACGATCTGTGGTCTGAAGTCTACGACACAGATGGAAACTTCCTGCAAGCGCTCGACAACTTGGAAATGCAAACTCTGCTTCCCAGGTTTCTATCCCAAGTCGTCACACCGCAACCTTGGAAGCTTGTTGACATGGGGTGCGGCACTGGTCGCAACACGGTCAAATTGCTTCATCTGTGCGGATCAACCGTCCTTGGACTAGATGCTAGCCCGAAGATGCTCGATATTGCCAAAAACCGTGTAGATGCGGAGATGAAGGTCCAGACGCCGGATCAAAGAGTGAAACAGGTCGAATTCGGAATATACGATCTTCTGCGCGACACTGAAGTGCCAACATCTGCGACAAACGCTGACGCTATGATCTCTACCTTGGTGATAGAGCATATCCCAATTGACGCATTCTTTGCCGCAGCATCGAAGATGCTCAAGCCAGGTGGAGTATTTCTGGTCACTAACATGCACTCGGAGATGGGGGGAATCAGTCAAGCGGGCTTCGTGGACCCCAAGACAGGCGAGAAGATCCGTCCAAAAAGTTATGCTCATCGGATCGACGACGTGGTCAGAGTAGCCGAAGAGCACGGGTTTGAGGTGACAGGCGAACCTTTGGAGAGGGCGGTTGATGAGCGGACCAGCGAATTGTTGGGCTCTAGGGCGAAGAAGTGGATTGGGGTGACAGTATGGTTTGGGGTGTGCTTCCGCAAAAGGGTTTGAGGTTCTCGGTAGTCGATATTCTGACCTCGGATACCTCGGACGTCCTTGATCTCTTCAACTTGAAAGGACTTGGACTATCTTCAATCCAATATTAGGATGCATTTGACTTAAGGGGCTACTCATCTCTGCGGTGATAACTCATTCTCATGCATTGTGAAGCTCATAGTCTTGATAACCAGCCTGTTCCTTTCTTCTCGGACGTCTAGAATCTCCTCGAGGGTGCTTCCTCATGGAACTTGTCTCAATGCTGGTTTCGTCACATCGGGCTGCTGGCCCTGACTTGCTCGCCTGACAGCTTCCATAAGAGCTTTTTGGAGATGGTCAGTCCACCTCTTCATCAAATCCTTTCATCCGAGCTTTCGTCTCCTCGCTAGTATCCCTGATCAACTCGATTTCCGTGATCCTCTTACCCCGGACCTTCTCCTTCAGATTGTTGTTGTCCTTGTCAAAATACAAGGCCCATTCATCCTTTTCTTCCTCCACCGCAGCAAAACCTTCCCATTGCATGCAAATAAGGCGCATATCACCGTCTTGCAATGTGAGGATACCCATTGGCCCCGTAATATGCTTATCCGCCTCCGCTCGAACGCCGTACTTGACCTCGTAGGTTGAAGAATCGATGTAGATCCAATTGAGCATGCTCATTTGGTCGATAGTCGATACAATCCCGTCGAAGTCTTTCTCAGGGTACGGCAAATAGTACCCGGTGAAAGGGTGGTCATTTCTCCTGATGGACTTTTCTACGTAGAGCTATCAGATCCGTCAGTTTCTCGCTTGACCAGGGTCCTGTGCGGAAAGCTGTTGGTTTCTTGGGCTCAGCCTACCTTCCTATTACGCAATATAACTATCCGATCTTTCACTATTTCCTTCCGACCCTCGCTCATACGTTCGGATGCCCTTACTCTCAAGTGGCATTTCTCCGTTTTCAGCTTTTCGTCAAGGCCGCTCTGTTGACTCTGCTGCTTTTGAGCAGTATCTTGAAGTTGCAGGGTGGAGGTGGCAAGTAGCGGTGTGACTACTGCAAGAGTGATGACAGAGAGCACCATGATTTCTACAGTGCAGATTCATCAAAGGCCTGTTGAGGGACAAAGCTGAAGGACACGGGCAGTCCCGGGACGTCTTCGTACTTGTAACAATCTTCTGAGCCACATCGTGCACTGAAACCAATTTATCTCATAAGAGCAAGGATTAATGATTGTTCCTGCTGCATTTCGTGCCGGGAGATGATCTGATCGACGAAGCTTGAGGGCAATCTGCAGCTCCACACCCGCGACTTCATTCGTCGAGACGATATTGAGCTCTTCGGTTATACTTGAACTCGGTGTTTGAATGCCCCTCCGACCCCTTCCTTTCGGACAAAGCAGAGACGTCACTGAGTGTGAGGATAGGAATCGAAGGGGCTGGTACAAAAGGCCAAAGAGGTTGAAGAGATGGGGAATTTAGTCAAACTCTTAACGTCATCATCCCTCAGCGGATCTCCCAGATGCAGCTAGCTAACGCGAATTCGGATAGCAGGACTGCAATTGCATATGCCCCTGTTCAGGAACGGTAAGGAATGCCGACTAGCGATTTGCAGATCACGAATTAGCTATGCACACAGATGCCAGCTCATCCCTCCGTCGATCTTAGATGGGGCCAGGGTGGAGATGGGAGTACTGAGAGCAACTGTGACGGCTATAACATAGCTTACACCATGCCCACACCGTTCGTCCTCGATGGGTCAAGGATCTTCGCAACAAGTCTCAGAACCTTCAAATACTCCTGCCCCTCAGAGAGCTTCCCAGCAGACTCCGACACCCCTTTCCAAGCTGCCACGGCAGCCAACTCCAACACCTTCACCTTCTCCTCCATCACTACCTCCACGACCGGATCAACAGCCTGAAATTATTGAACCGCCAGAAGAACCCCAAGAGGCCCAACCACCAGTTGTAGACTCAGCACCACAAGACCTAGATCTCTTCGACGACGAAGAGGAGTCTTACTTCTCTGAACCGCCGCAACAGCAAAAGTCTCCGTTTGTTGATCGCACTCCTCGCTTAGATCCGTGAGTACCTCCATCTCGGCCTCTTTTCTATCCTTCCTAAAAATCTTTGACCTCGAGTATTCGCGGGATTCGCCATGACTCTGACATCCAAAGACTTCGACCCAAGTCTCTCAAAGCTTCGCTGACAGTCTGTTGGTGTCTGCCACCCAGTGTCGACAATCGCCCACCCCCCGATTTGAACGGCTTACTTCCTGAAACGTCCCTTGGGAGAAATCCTTCAGCGTATCAGCCAGAAGAACTTTTGTTTCCCTTGGAGCTCACGGATCCACCCCCAGGACCGACGAGCCTTTTGTCACCTCACCAGCTTGCCCAGCCACCGCCACAGTCGAACGGTCTTCTGTCTCCTCATCAGACAACAGCTCAATTGACCAAAAGACCTCCACCACTCCAGGTCATTTGATTAGAGAAAATCCAAAATGGCTGATAAGTAATGCAGACCTAAGGTAGTAAAGCTTCATATCCTCAGGGCTGACGAGGTAATAGGCAAAACCAGGACACCCCCCGACCGAGTGCTCCAACTGACGCCGTGACTGGGACCGCGGCCGGGGCTTTGGGTGCCCTTGGCACCACCAAGATTACCAAAGCGGAAGTTAATGACATGGGAGGCAGCTTGAAGGTCCATGTCAGATTAAGCCTAGAAGTGGACATCCGTGTCATCGCCAAAGTCAAAGGAGACATTGCGATAGGTATTTTGTGATGGGAACCTGTCATTGTACATCCAAATCCCCCATGTAAGTATTGCCAGTACCACTCCAGACTTCTCACTGTCTCGTTCGGTCTCTCACACGTCGCCAATCTTCTTATATCTTGTGCATGCTAACATGTCTCTCGCAAGTCTGTTGTAGGATGTCAAACAACGGCAGCATTCCTGCCAAATCATACAACAGGAGGCAATGATCTTTGGAGTACTTGGAACGTGATGTGAGGAAACTGCGGGTGTAGAGCCAGCGGCGAAATCTCGAAGATTGGAAATGTCAATGATGAACATAAATAACTCTATGGGGTATCTGTAAAAGTCCACTCACTATCTAGCATTTAACACGATGTAATGCGACCCGGCAAAACGGGCATTTTTCAAGCAGTTATTCAAGATGAAGGCTTTCCAATCATAACATCTTCTACAACCCTTCTCTGCTTTCCCAAGAAACTTCTCGGTTCCGGTGCAACCTTCCCCCTAGGTGCAGATGCATTGTCGTACATATGACGCTGATTTTGATCGTACCACGCGGATGCCAATAGCTGTATCTCCCGTCGAAGTTGCTGGTTCGACTGCAGGGCATCTTCGAGCTGATCTTGCATGGTTGGAGACGCGGATACCTGTATGGAGGCAGGTGGTGGATCAATCGTAAGCGGGGTTGTCACTTGGTCGTCAGGGTTTGTGGTGGAGGCCAAGGATAGCTGCATGCGGAGGTCAGCTATTAAGGCTGCCTGTTTCTGCGTGTGCTAGGTTAAAGAGTCAGCGCGTTATATTGTGCTAATCTTCAGAGCTTGATGAGCATTGGAGAATAAATGAAAAAAGGAATAACGTATTGCGCAGCATAAGGTAGAGTAATGGAAAGCGGAGGTGCAGATTGTGATACAGAAAGCAGATCGCTGTAACTGTTGAGAATACCGAGGCCAACATGGATCATGATCGTCCTAGCCATGTCCTCGGTAACATTCGAGAAGCTTTCTTTCGGGTTGTTTGATCGTTCGTAGAGCCGTTTGTGCTACTGATGCTGGCGGCGGAAGATCTCAAGGGCAAAGTGGTTGACATGGTCAGAGAGGCCGCTAACGAAGGGGCAAAAGATGTGACAGATGCGTTTGCGCTGGTATAAATGCTTGCGACCTCGTCTTCAACAGTATGTGGTAGTAGGGGCTTGAAAGGATGACTGCTGTCAAGGTCTTTGACGCCAACCAATTCGACACGAGGTTGAGCAAGGAAATTAATTACCTGGATCAACTGCTTTGCGGTATGCCGAGTCCTCTCGATCTTCTCGGCAAGCTTCTTCTCCTCGGCCATGCCGAAAGACATGCCAGAAGCCCCAGCGTCTCGTGCCTGTGCTTGCATTGCAGCCATGATCGCGCGCAACTCTGTCTCCGAGATGTAGTTTTGATCGTCAACATCTACCGTTGTAAATTCTTGGCTAAGCTTTGCTTCACCTTGTACAAATTCATCATCGTAGCCAGAGAGAATTGTGACTTCGGAACCTCTGGGTTTGGGGGTGGTCGGCGTACGGCCTTCCTCATATTCATGCAGCCTACTTTCCAATTCTTCATTTGTAGCATTTTGTCTGGCGAGTTGGTCTAAAGACTCTCTGTGTTCTGCCAGGAGAGTGTGGTACTGATGCTCAATTCTCATTTTCATTTCGTGCTGCTCGTTGCGGTCTTGCTCGATTGTAGAGATAAGTTGTCGATATTCGTCGTTTGTGCGGCGAAGCTCAGCTTTCGAAACCTGACTTGAATCGGATTCCTTCAGCTGTTTTTGCAAGTCGAGGACTCGTGCTTCCAGAGCTCGGTTTCTCTCTTCCAAGGTCCGGCCTTCCTCCGCCTTCTGTTTGTATTTATCAAGTGCATTTACTCGGTTGCGGAGCGTTTGGTTCTGCACTTTGATCTCATCGTATGCGTCCTGGAGTGACTGCGCTTTTTCTGCTTTGACACGAAATGCCTCCTTGGACCGGTCCAGGGCTTCACGCGATTGCTCAAGCTCAGAGAGTTTGGCTTCCAATTCTGCAATTTGTTCGTCCTTTTCCGATTGTGAGGTACGATAGGTGGTCAGTCGTTCCCTCCCGGACAATAAAGATTGAAGTCGGTCCTTTGTATCCTTCAACTCATTTTGAGTTCTGTCGAAACTCTGTTGTAGGTTTGTGTAGCGATCATGTAAGTCCTCAAGCTCATCCTTGTAGACCTGTCTCTCTCGAAGTGCTTCTTTCTTTTCTGCTACGACCTTCGCCATGCGTTCTTCATGTGCGAGGTCGGCGTCGAAGCCAATTGGAAGACCCAATCCGTCATCGCCACGACTACTGACCGGCCGGCTCAATTCTTCGGAGCCAACATGCTCGTCCACCTCTTCGTCATCGTTGTCATCTCCATGGCTTGAAATCAGCTCATATATCAATTTCTGGCTTGCCTTTGGGAGATCCTGAGCTTCTTTTAGGTAGACATCTCGATTGGGGCTCTTAAACGCGGCGAGGATGACAAGCTCAAGCAGGTTAACAAGATCCTCCAAACCTTCCCCGCTTGCGATCAACCGAACGTTAGGAGGATGAGGCAAACGATCTGAGTTTTGTCGGCACTTTTTCAACAAATAGGCAGTGACTGCACGATAGGACTGTTCGAGACTGGCATAGCTAAGCTGGAGATCGGGATCGGTCGATGTTGGTAGGGATGGCTTCGAGAAATATTGTGGGTCGATGTGGTCTGCCTGATTGTCAGAGCCAAATTGATGAAGGACCTTGGGAACTTACGCAGAACCTTTTCTACCACAACTCCACTGCTAAAATCATTGACAGAGCCAACTTTGTCGGTGACACGAAGGCTGTTAATCTAGGGTATCGTCAGTGCTTAAATTGTGGTACATAAACAGAGGGCCCGCGCACCCAGCCGTATAGAGCATTCATGGTGGGTTCGAGCCACTCCATTTTGGCAGTGGCAGCCGTGGCGCAAATGAGCCCAGGTATTCAACGTGTGTAAACTAGTATGTCTAGCATGGACCGTCATTGTAGCGAGGTGAGTAATCGATTTATAGACAATGCAAGCAAAGACAAATGTTTGGCGTCTTGCGCCGGATGCATCAATTTTGTTCGAAGTCGCGGCTTTGTTGCAGGGAAATTGGGGGAGCTAGATCCGCACCCCATGACGTCGCCTTTGTCCCTAAACTCACTGAGCACCGCTAGCAGCATGTGACCTGAGAAAAATCCTCATTGATTACATGTGGATGCAAGTAGCATTGTCACAAAGATTCAGAATAGATAGATCAATCTAGGATCGAGGCCGTGGAAGGAACTTGGGTCTATACTGTTGTATTTATCACTCATGAACGCACCGGACAGGTCCAAGCGCATCTTCGTAGCTTAGGACTTGGGTAGACTGGTATACTGTCTTGATGCGATCACTTCTCTCCCTGCCACAGAGTCCGTCCAGACGCCTTGTCATGCAAATTGACTGACAAGCTTTCCTTTCATACTGCTAAGGACCATCCGCTATCTCTGACCTTTGTCCGCAATCTCCCCACTGACTGAGACAATAGCGTCCTCTTCGATCAGTGGCGGATATTTCTCTCCCAAAAGGGAAACCGTTTCAAGGACTTTCGCGGATGCTTTAGCGGCGAAACCTCTGGAGCGAAGGTTAGCTGGGAAAGGGCGGGGATAGAGTGCATTCATAATGTGAAAGACTCACTTGAAGAGCTCTGTAAAAGTCCAGGTTAGCGAAACGGAGATTGTTGATCATGGGACAGAACTCACTATATTCATGTGTGACAATGCCACCCTGTATTGATGGTCAGACCAATTCAGTGGTTTTCAGATATTTTGAAGGCTTACCGCTTCTCTGACCGCATTCATTGCTTGGTTGACGACGGAATCTGGGGTATCATTGGGATAACTGACAATGACTGCTTTCTGGGTGGCTATGCCGGATGCAATGGCGGCTAGCAGACCAAGCAGAGAGAGTAGTAGTTGGAGCTTCATGTTGAATGATGTGTGCTATTGAGTTGTGAGATGAGAGTTTGTGGAAAGTGAGCGACGGCTCTGAATTTTGGAAGCGTCGTTTATGAGGAAGCCGGGCGCCTGCGGGTCACGAGCGTGGCTTTTGGGCTGTCGCCTAAATAATGACAATGCAGGACTTGCCGCGGCTCCCGCTAAAATACATTCCGCGCTTGAACATAAATTCAGATTATCTTCTTCAAATAACTCTGCCCAAAACAAACTTCACCAGCAGTTCCGCAGCCTACCTAATCGACGCCAGTTCTTGTGAGCCCATTTCGGATTCCTAACGAACGCAGCCTCCCTTTACTATTCTTCGATACGCGGCTGATAGCTTCTGATACCGGCAAATCTGGGGGCGAGAGAGAAAATAGTGTTGTTGGTGCGGTGGAGTGGAGGGACATCGCTACTCTTTGAAACTGGTCATCATCTGACAGCGTCCTCATGGACTCTTAGATAGCAAAGATACCTGACATTCTGCTTCTTTGCATCTGGCACTCACAGGCATTTGCCGACCACAGCCCGCATCGAAGACCCGCAGCTGTCTACCTCTCTACCACATGCCGCTTGATCAGCGTTTGCAGCATAGTCTGTGATCTCTGGTCACTTGTCATTGTCACCTTTCTTTTCTTTTCGTTGCGATAGTCCTGCTACCAGCTACTTCCCTTTGCGCCCTCAATGTCCGCTGGGCTACCATCCGACGAGGTCGCTGATGACTACAAGAATTCACTCGAAGATCTCGTGACCAACGATCGATATCAGATTGGCAACCTGACGGTCATAGCAAAAGAAAACATTGAGCATGGCGAAGCAATAGCTCGCGTACTCGAAAATCATATCCAACGAGTAGGTACCTGCTTCCCTCATCAGTTACCACTCCCAATGTGGGACTTTCAGCTCTTTTAGCAAAAGACGGTGGCCCTCCCGGAATTTCCTCAAAATACCGTTTTGGTATTCTTTTCCTCTTGGAATTTTCTGATTTGGAATAGGCACCACCCGCTCGAAAACTCCCCGCAATCTATGTACTCGATTCAATTGTCAAGAACGTTGGAACTCCATACACTGTCTATTTCGGACGCAACCTCTACAACACTTTTATGAATGCCTATACACTGGTGGATGGTAACGTTCGCAAGAAGCTCGATGAAACTCTCAAGACATGGCGGGAACCAGTACCGGGGTCGCTCTCGAGCACTCCTGTTTTCCGCCTTGACATCACGCAGAGAATCGTAGATGCACTGAGCAAGGCTCGGCTCGCTGCTCAGCAGAACCAAAACCAGCAAACACCCTTGTTGGGTTCGCGGATAGCCATTTCTCAAGCACAACCCTTTCGCAATACTCCGACTCCACCTCAAAACCTCCCAAATTACAGCCGCTCTACTTATACAACTCACGCGCAGCCACCCAGCAGAAATGGATATCCAGCTCCCTACACTGCCCCCCATGTATGTCCACCCTTTGCATATATCTGGGGTTGGCTGACAATGGCCACAGGTTTCTCAGTCTCAGCAGACACAACATCCTCCTCAGCCTCAACCTGCCCCAACGTATCAAAATCCGCAGTACAGTGCCCCTCCTCCGAGCGCTGTAGACCTCACAATTCTCTATCGCGATAT
>Ga0335072_10000792_pt1 | contig 56224 bp, 40 predicted proteins | sample Lox_Sample_21_FD_206725 | JGI IMG/M metagenome (GOLD analysis project Ga0335072, IMG submission 206725) | Soil microbial communities from Loxahatchee National Wildlife Refuge, Florida, United States - Lox_Sample_2.1 | ecosystem: Environmental > Terrestrial > Soil > Wetlands | place: USA...
TCTCCTGCAAACACGCAAACAACGCCTGCGCCTCATTCGGCAATCCCAGCAACCGCAACGACTTCAGAATCCGCGTCATCCGCAAATGATTGTGATTTCCCGGAGTCAACCAGCGCTTCGCCTGCTCTGCAAACGACGCCGCCCGCCGGATCGTCCGCCCCATATCCGCCCATTCCAGCCCATAAAATGTCAGCATGCGGTCCAGTGATACTTTCAATCGCCATACATGCTCTGGCGTTCGCAAAAACTCCGCCATCGTCGCGGCATCCAGCACCGGAGCCTCCGGATTGAACCCGCTGCGCTCGTCCAAGGGAAACAACCACTGAATATAGTCGTGCGTGTACTCTAGTTTCTCATCCGGCCACTTTTGAATCTCTCGCAGCAAACGCCCGTGATCGTCCGTTCCATCGCCGTCATAAAATCGCAGCCACTGCTCATTCACCGCTTCCATTTTTCTCTCCGACTGCCGCGCCTCCACTTTTCGCAGCTTCATTCTAATGTAAGTTAATTCTTTGTCGGATTTTTCACCAGGACCCTCGTGACCACCATCTCTTGCAAAGCTCTACTTCTCGATATGGACGGCGTCCTCGTCGACTCCACCCCCGCCGTCGCCCGCGTTTGGACCCGTTGGGCCCGCAAACACAATCTCGATCCCGAAGACGTGGTCCGCACCGCTCATGGCCGCACCAGTCTCACTTCCATCCGCGAGCTGCTTCCCCACGCCGAGCCCGCAGTCCATCTCCAGGAAAATCGCTGGATGGAGCGCAGCGAAATCGAGGAAATCGCCGACGTCACCGCGCTTCCCGGAGCGCAGCAACTGCTCGCCACTGTTCCTCCCTCGCAGCTCGCCGTAGTCACTTCCTCCACCCGCGACCTCGCCGAAGTTCGCCTGCGCGCCACCCATCTTTGGCCGCACATCCAGCATCTGGTCACCGCGTCGGACATTACTCGCGGTAAGCCCGATCCCGAGCCTTACCTCAAAGGGGCCGCCTCCCTTCATCTCGATCCGCATTACTGCGTGGTCATCGAAGACGCACCCTTCGGCATTCATGCCGGCAAAGCCGCGGGCGCACGCGTACTCGCTGTGCGCACCACCGTCGAAGATGACGTCCTCCTTGCTGCCGGCGCCGACTGGATCATCAACGACTGTTCCGCCATGCGCATCTCTCCGGCCGCTCCCGCTGGCCTGCTGAACCTAGACTTGGCCACCGATCTGCCCCGTCGTTCCCCGATAATGCGATAGAATGCCTCGGATCATTTGGGCTCTAGTTCTATCCAAGGAGACCTGCGTATGCCCGCGAACCTCTGCTCACGTGCACTCTGCCTCGTGCTTCTAGCGCTTCCGCTTACTTTCCACATCGTTTCGGCTCAGGAAGAAGACAAGGACAAACAGGTCAAGCCCGTCGAGAAATCGGCGGAGCCCGCTCCCGCGCCAAAAGAAGAATCTTCCGTCACCGATCACACCATCAAAATCGCGGGCCAAAGCATTCCTTACAAAGCCACCATCGGCAGCATTCTCCTTAAAAACGAAAAAGACGAGCCCACCGCTCTCATCTACTACACCGCCTACACTCGCTCCGACGTCAAAGATCCCAGCCTGCGCCCGCTTTCCTTCCTCTACAACGGCGGCCCCGGCTCCTCTTCCCTCTGGCTGCACATGGGTTCCTTCGGCCCGAAGCGTGTCCTCACCGCCAATGCCGGCATCACTCCCCCTGCCCCCTACACCATCGAAGACAATCCCAACTGCCTCCTCGACAAATCCGATCTCGTGTTCATCGATCCCGTCGGCACTGGCTTCAGCCGCGCCGTCGGCAAAGCCCAGGACAAAGATTTTTGGGGTGTCGATCCTGACGTCAATTCCCTCGCACAATTTGTGCAAACCTACGTTTCGCGCAATGGCCGCTGGAACTCTCCCAAATTCCTCATCGGCGAAAGCTATGGCACCTTCCGTAACGCCGCTCTCGCCAATCATCTGCAAACGCAAAACGGCATCTACCTCAATGGCATCGTCATGGTTTCTTCCGTCTGGGACCTCAGCACGATTTCCTTCTACCCTGGCGAGGATCTCGCTTACATCCTCTATCTTCCCAGCTACGCCGCCACCGCCTGGTATCACAAGGTGCTGAAGGATCGTCCCGAGAATCTGGAAAGTTTTCTTGATGAAGCGCGCGCCTTCGCCAAAGGCGACTACGCCAACGCGCTGCTTAAAGGTGAAACTCTCAGCGACGCCGACAAAGCCGCGGTGGCCCAAAAGGTCTCTCATTTCACCGGACTTAGCGTGGACTACCTCATCAAATCCAATCTCCGGGTGCGCCTCGAGCGCTTCATGCAGGAACTGCAACTCAATCGCGGCCTCACCACCGGCCGTCTCGATGCCCGCTTTTCCGGTCCCACTTACGATCTCATCGACTCCGCGGCCAGCTACGATCCTCAGGAAGCCGCCATTACCGGCGCGTTCGTCGCCGCCTTCAACATGTATATGCGCGAGGATCTGAAATTCAATCAGGACCGCTCTTACCACGTTTTTGCGGATTTCAAGGACAATCATTGGGACTGGAAGCACGAAGGCAGTGGCTACGGCTATTTCCCCGGCGCGCCCAGCGTTATGCTCGATTTAGCCAACGCCATCATCACCAACCCCAAACTTCAGGTCCAAATGGAAGACGGCTATTACGACCTGGCCACTCCCTTCTTCGAATCCGAATATGCTGTCGATCATCTCGGCTTGCCTGAAGACCTTCAGAAAAATATCCAGCACAAATTCTACGAAGCCGGCCACATGATGTACCTGCGTCCGGAAGATCTAACCAAGCTCAAATCCAACGTAGCCGCCTTCATCGACTCCGCCTCCAAACCCACCTAAGCCTCACCGCTTCCCGCCCAATCACCGGGCACCCAGCACAATGCCGTTGTGATCCCGCGGAATCACCGAGCCCCAGAAGAATGTCGGTGCCGTCCTGCGAAGCACCAAGCACGGACAACACAGTCGGTGCCGCACTGAGCAATCAGCAAGCACTCACAACAGTAGCGTTATCATCCTGAGCAGCCAGCAACACTCAGAAACGTATCGCTGTCATCCTGAGCGCAGCGAAGGATCTCAACCCGAACCTTCCCACCCGCAAAATGTGGCCACCCGCTCTTTCGCTCTTAGACTCTTTCACTCTTAGACTCTTCCCTCCATTTGCTTCCTCATCGCTGCCTGCGTATGATGACCCCTAACCAAACTCCCTATGAGCAGCCACATTGGCGACACCGACTGACTCTCTAGCCGCGGACTTGCCTGTGCGCCCCACTCATCCGCGCAAAGATAAGGGTAAGCTCCTTCAGGTTCTCGGTGTCGGCTTCGGCATCGCGGTCGCCGTCGGCAACACCATCTCCGCCGGGATCGTACGCACTCCCGGCGACATCGCCGCGCGTCTTCCCAATCATTGGCTGTTCTTCAGTGTCTGGTTTGCAGGCGCGCTCTATGCGCTCGTCAGCGCCTTCCAACTCGCCGAGCTCGGCTCCGCCATCCCTAAAAGCGGTGGCCAGTACAATTTCTCGCGCCGCGGCATCGGCGATTTCGCCGGCTTCATTGTCGGCTGGTCCGACTGGCTCTCCACCTGCAGTTCGACCGCGCTGGTAGCCATCGTCATCGGCGAATACCTGGCCCATCTTTTCCCGGTCCTGAACGCCGTTTACAGAATCAAAATCATCGCCGCATCCGTGATCATCCTCTTTGCCTTGCTGCAATGGAAAAGCATCAGCATGGGCAGCAAAGTGCAGAACTCCACGACAGTCATGAAGGGTCTCGCGTTCTTCGCCATCGTCATCGCTTGCTTTACGCTCGGCGGCCATTTGCATCGCTCCGCCCAAATCGCTGAGCTTGCACAAGCCGCCGCGCCTATTGCCATTCCCACCGGCGCCGCTCTCATCACTGGCCTTCTCTTCGGTATTCAGGCAACCATCTACACCTACGATGGCTGGGACGGCGTCATCTATTTCGGCGACGAAATCATCAATCCTGGCTTCCTTGTTCCCCGCGCCATTTTCGCCAGCCTCTTCTCCATCGTCTGCATCTATCTGGCGGTTAACGCCGCCGTGCTTTACGTGCTGCCCATGAATGAGATCGCCGGCAACAACTTTTCCCTGGGCCTCGCCGCCGAACGCGTTTTCGGCCACCACGGCGACTTCATCTTCCGTTCCATCATGGTGCTGGCGCTACTAAGTTCCATCAACGCCCTTCACCTCATGGCTGCTCGCGTGGTCTACGCCATGAGCCGCGATGGCCTTTTCTTCCGCGCCTTCTCCCGCGTCAATCCGGGTGGTACACCCACAGTCGCCTTATTTCTTAGCGCGCTTTTTGGCGTGGCCTTCGCCATTTTCAGCTTCGAGCGCGTCATCGCCATCACCGCCTTCTTTTTCGTCACCAACTACATGCTCTCCTTCCTCTCTCTCTTCCTCCTCCGCCGCCGCGAACCAAACCTCGTTCGTCCCTATCGCGCTTGGGGCTATCCCTACACCACGGCCCTGGCTCTCGCCGGCTCCGTCGCTTTCCTCCTCGAAGCCATCCGGGAAGATCCCACCAACAGCTACCTCACCCTAATCGCCCTGGCCTGCGCCTACCCCGCCTACCGCCTCCTGAAATTCGTCTCTCGGCCTGTCTCCGCGGGCACAGCATAGGCACGGCGGTCTCCGAGAACTCCACATCTCCTCTGCTACCTCTGCGTTAATTCTTTCTTTCATCCTCCGAAAGAAAACGGGGCGAACCGAAGTCCGCCCCGTCCCATTTTCAATTTTCCAATTTCTATTTTCTAACTGACCTTCTCCGCCACCGCCTTTGCCTGCAGGAACAGCAGCAGATAATCCTTCCCGCCGGTCTTCGAATCCGTTCCGCTCATATTGAATCCGCCGAACGGATGCGCGCCCACCATCGCTCCGGTGCACTTCCGGTTCAAATACAAGTTCCCCACGTGGAAATCCTCTTCCGCGCGGCGAATCTTCTCTGGATTCTTCGAATACAACGAGCCGGTCAACCCAAACTCGGTGTTATTCGCAATTTCCATGGCATCTTCGAAATTCTTCGCCTTAATCACCGCCAGCACCGGACCAAACACTTCCTCCTGCGCCAGCCGCGCCTTCGGCGGTACATCCGCGATAATCGTGGGCTCGACGAAATATCCCTCGCCCTCCGCGCGCTTGCCGCCCGCCAGCAGCTTCCCTTCCTTCTTTCCGATTTCGATGTAGTCCAGAATCGTCTTCATCGCCGCATCGTTGATCACCGGACCCATATAGTTCCCTGGATCGTCCGCCGGGCCTACTTTGATCTTCTTGGTGCGCTCCACCAACTTGTTGACGAACTTGTCGTACACCTTCTCGCTCACGATCACTCGCGAACACGCCGAGCACTTCTGCCCCTGGTATCCAAACGCCGCCGCCACCGTGCCGTCGGCGGCCGCGTCGATATCGGCCTCCTCGTCCACCACGATGCCGTCCTTGCCGCCCATTTCCAGCACCGTCCTCTTGATCCAGATCTGTCCCGGCGACGGCTTCGCCGCCAGCTCCGCAATCCGCAGGCCCACTTCCTTCGAGCCCGTGAACCCGACGTACCTCGTCTTCGGGTGCTGCACGATCGTATCGCCCACGGCCGCGCCCGACCCAGTCACGAACTGCAATGCTTCCTTCGGCACGCCCGCCTCAAACAAAATATCCACAAACTTCGCCGCAATCGTCGGCGAATCCGACGCCGGCTTCAGCACCACGGTATTCCCGGTCACCAGCGACGCCACCACCAAGCCCGCCATAATCGCGCACGGGAAATTCCATGGCGGAATGATCGCGCCCACTCCCAGCGGGATGTATACCAGGTAATTTTTCTCGCCCTTCATGGGCGTCAGTTTCTGCGGTTCCGCCAGCCGCAGCATTTCCCGCCCGTAAAACTCGCAAAAATCAATGGTCTCCGCGATGTCCGCATCCGCCTCGATCCACGTCTTGCCCACTTCGTAGCACACCACTGCGGCCAGCTCGAATTTCCGTTCGCGCACCATCGCCGCCGCCTTAAATAAGCACTCCGCGCGCTTCTGCGCCGGCACTTTCTTCCACACATCGAAATACTTGTTCGCTGCCTCAATGGCCTCGATCGCCTGTTCCTTCGACGCATCCTGGAACACCCCGATCACTTCCGACGGCTTCGACGGGTTCGTCGACTTTCTTTTCTTCTCGGTCACCACCTTCTTCCCGCCGATCCACATCGGGTACTCATGCCCAAATTCGCCGCGCACTTTCTTCAGCGCCGCTTCCATCTTTTTCTTGTTTTCCGGCTTCGAAAAATCGATAAACGGCTCGTTCGTAAACTCGCTCAGGTTGCCATGCAATTTCGCTTTTGACGTCGCCATGGTCACGCTCCTCCTCGCTAACAAACACTCAATTATAGGTCCGCCGCCGCATACCCCACAACCAACCCACCCCCAACCGGCCGCTCAATTTGGCCTAGCCTCGGAGTGCGGGAGCCCCGCTCCCGCCGGTTCGCCCATCTCCACCGTTCCTAACAACGATCAGCGGCAGCCCTGCTGCCGCCTCCTCCGACCTCAGCACAACCACCGCGTCTCCGCGACCTCTGCGCCTCTGCGTTAAGCTTTTTCGTCTGTTTGTCACCCCCGTGCGATAATCAACACCCATGCCGCAATCGCTAGCCCACGTAGCCTTTCTCGTTCGCGATTACGAGGAAGCCCTAACCTTCTTCACCGAATCGCTGGGCTTTCGCGTGGTCGAAGATGCGCCACTCGCCCCCGGCAAACGCTGGATCCTGGTCACTCCTCCCGGTTCCCACGGCACCAATCTGCTCCTCGCTCAAGCCGCCACTCCCGAGCAACTCCAGCAAGTCGGCAAGCAAGCCGCCGGCCGTGTTTTCCTCTTCCTCTATACCGACCACTTCTGGCGGGACTATCGCCTGATGCAGGCCGCCAATGTGAAATTCCTGGAAACTCCCCGCCAGGAACCCTACGGCACGGTCGCTATCTTCGAAGATCTTTACGGCAACAAGTGGGATCTTCTCGAGCCTGCCGATCCTTCCGCTCCTCACCCAGCTCCCAAGGAAACGCCGTGAGCGTTGCTCTGCTCTGGCGCATCCTCTATTGGCTCTGGGTCGCCTCTGAGGTCATCATCGGCGTCGCCACCCGCACTAAACACAGCACCGGCCAAACGCGCGACCGTGGCTCCCTCATCCTGCTCTGGGTCGTCATCTTCTCTTCTATGACCGCCGGCATCTGGTACAGCGAAATTCATCCGCACAATCTGTTCGGCAGTTCTCCAGCGGTTCGCCCCGTAGCTTTGGCCATCTTGATCCTTGGCCTGGCCGTCCGCTGGACCGCGATCTACACTCTCGGCAAATCCTTCAGCTCCAACGTCGCCATTCTCGACTCACAAAAACTCAATCGTTCCGGTCTCTACCGCTTCGTCCGCCATCCCTCTTATCTGGGCTTGCTCCTGATCTTTCTCGCGGTGGCCTTGCACACCCGCAACTGGCTCAGCCTAACCATCATCCTCATTCCCTGCACCGCAGTGCTCCTCTACCGCATTCACGTAGAAGAAGCGGCCCTGCGTCGAGCCTTCGGCGCCGACTACGCCGACTACACCAAATCCACCAGCCGGCTCCTCCCCGGCCTGTACTGAACCACTTTGGAGTGGGGTAGCTAGCGAACCGCTTTCCCGCAGCACAGCCGTCAGCATCAACGAACCGCGTCCGCCAACCCATTCTCCGTTCCCTCCGCGTCTCCTCCGCGCCCTCTGCGTTAATCTTTTTCCTTTCTCACCCTCGAGTCAGCGCCTCATACTGCGCCTCGGTCAGCGGCACCACCGACAACCTTCCCTGCCGCACCAACGGCGAATCTCCGAATAACTTGTTCTTCTTAATCTCATCCAGCGTCACCGGCTTCCCCAGCGCTTTCCCCGCCTTGATCTTCACCACCGGGTTCTTTGGATTCTTCGCGTCCACAGACACCACGGTCGCCGTTCCCACGGCCGTCCGCAGATCCCCGGTCTCATAAACAATCAGCCGCGTCCCCGCCTTCATCGCCCCCAGATTCTTTAGCGCCACCGGATTGTGCACCCCGTCCCACTCCGTCTCCTTATCCTTTACCAACTGCGCAAACGAATATTCCGTAGGTTCCGTCTTCAACAAATAGTACTCGCCCATGTTCGCTCCCCTTCCTCTTGCAGCACGCTCTTAGATTCGCCAAACGCTCCTAGCGTCTCCAGGTCCGCGCAAGTATACGCTACCGCCTCCCCCGGAGTGCGGGAGCCCTGCTCCCGCCGGTTCCTCAACGCAAACCCAACAGACCAACGCTCAGCGGCAGCCTTGCTGCCGCCACCACAAAAATCGGCACCGCGTCACTTTGATCAAGCTGACCCAGTACCCAACAAATTTCTTGACAAGTGTATTTACCGCATGTATATCTATCATCAGGGATACCTGTGGCCAGCGACAGCAGTCCCGGCGAACTGAGTCCTAACCTGTCAGGCACGACCACCACCGGCTTAAGTTTTTTAGAATCCGCACATACAGGAAAACGCATCCGCAAGCGCTTTAGAATCCGCACTTGCACATCATGCAGAAAACAAAAAGCTTATAACTCCAGCAGAATCCGCACTTGCAAGATGAAAATTACATAACCCTTGCATAATCAACACTTACGCAAATTCGCATTTTAAATTTTTCGCGTTCCATTTTGGAACTGATCAGACCAACTCCCGCACCGCCTCCCCAAACACCTTCGTGTGCTCGTCTACGTCTGCCTGCGACGTGTCTGGGCACATCAGCGCCATATTGTGAAACGGCGTCAGCAACACGCCTCGGTTCAGTGCGTACAGATGCAGAAATCGCTCCAGCTCGAAATCGGCGGCTGCTGCGGATTCCCCGCCATTCCGCGGCGGCTTCTCGCGAAACGTATACTCCGCCCGGCATCCCAGCCGCTGCACGTTCCACGGCAACTTATGTTTCTGGATCACTCCGGCCACGCCTTCGTTGAACCGCACCGCCAGCGCGATCATCTTCTCGAAGTTCTTCGCCGTCAGCACATGTTCCAGCGTCGCCCGCATCGCTGCCAGCGACAAGGCGTTCCCCGCCAGAGTTCCCCCGATTCCGCCGACGTCGCAATCTTCCAACTGGATTCGCGCCGAAATCCGCTGTGCCACTTCTTCCGTGCATCCGTACGCCGCGCCGGGAATCCCGCTGCCAATCGCTTTGCCAAACACTACCAGGTCGGGCTCCAGCTTCCACTCCGCGGTACATCCTCCCGGCCCCGCGCAGATCGTGTGTGTCTCGTCCGCAATCAACAGCGCTCCGTAGCGCCGCGCCAATTCTCGCGCTGCTTTCCAGTAGCCTGCATCCGGCAAAATAATTCCGACGTTCGTCATCGCCGGCTCCGCAAGAATGCACGCCACGTCATGCTGCTTCAGCGCCTCTTCCAGCGCCAGCAAATCGTTGAACTCTACCACGCGCGTTGTTTCTGCCGGATTTATGGGCGGCCCGATATTTCCCCGGCGCGGCCCGACGACACCGTCGTGCAATCCCGCAAACGTTTCATCCACCGTGCCGTGATAGCAGTAGTGAAACACCAGGATCTTCGACCGCTGGGTAATCTCGCGTGCAATCCGGATCGAAAACCGGTTCGCGTCGGTCGCCGTCAACGTAAATTGCCAGTACGCCAGCCCGAACCGCTTCTTCAAATCCTCCCCCACAAACAGCGCATCCTCGGTCGGCAACATCAACGTGATGCCTTTGCGCGCCCGTTTCGCCACCGCGTCCACCACAACATCCGGCGAATGTCCGGTCATCGCTCCCGTATCGCCCAGACAAAGATCCACGTAATCGCGCCCGTCCACGCAGCGAAAATGCGCGCCCTTCGCGCTCTCCACAAACACCGGAAACGCGCCCGCCCACTTCTTCATCCAGTTCATGGGCACGCCGCCCAACAGCGACTCCTGCGCCCGCTGGTACAAATCCGCGGACCGCGGGTGCTCCGCCACAAACCGCTTTTCCTCGCGTTCCCGCAACTCTTCCAATCGCTTTTTGCCGATTGCGGTCATTTCCTTTTCTTCTCATCGCCTGGGTGTCCCACATACCACGTTTGCATGTGGGTTCTTCCGCACGAGTGGGACTCTCAATGTCCGACTAACCAAAACAAAACCTGTCATCCTGAGCGCGCCTTACGCGCGAAGGATCTCAACGAAAGGTCCTTGCGAACCTCTGGATCGCAGCACTGCGCTCAACGCAATTCGTGAATGATCTCTTTTACCGCGTTTGCGCCCGACGCCCCGGTCAACCCATTTCCGGGATGCGTGCCATTGCCGCACAAAAACAAACCGCGCACCGGCGTCTGATACCGCGCCCAATCCAGCACCGGCCGCATCGTGAAAATCTGATCCAGCGCCAATTCGCCATGAAAAATGTGCCCGCCTGTGTAGCCGTAAGTCTGTTCCAGATCGAGCGGCGTAATCACCTGCGCGCCTTCCACCAGGTTCGCCAGATTCGGCGAATAAACCCCCAGCGTCTTGATCACCGTATTCGCCAGCTCGCCGCGCCGGTGGTTCCAGTTCCCGTCCTTCAACTGGTAAGGCGCAAACTGGAAATACGCCGAAAGCACGTGCTTCCCGTTCGGCGCCAGCGCAGGATCGAGCAGCGTCGGAATGGTCACATCCAGATGGGGCTCCGTCGAGATTTCGCCATACTTCGACGCGTCGAACGCCTTCTCCAGATAATCAATCTCGTGGCCAATGTGAATTCGTCCGGACAGCGCTTCGCGGAATCCATCCGGTCCGACGGCATTCGCCAGCGATGGAAAGTTCGGCAAATCGCCCAGCGCCAAATGTACTTTCGCAACATTCCCGCGCGCCCGGAAATTCTTCAGGCGCAGCGCGAACACCGGATCCAGAATCGCCGGCTCCAGCAATTGGAAAAATGTGCGCTTCGGATCGACACCGGAAACCACCGCCTCGCACGCGATCTCGTCGCCATTCGCCAGCACCACTCCGCTCACCGCCCCGCTCTTCGTGCGAATTTGGGCCACCTCCGCATCCGTGCGAATCTCCGCGCCCACCTTCTTTGCGGCTTCGCCCATCGCTCGAGTCAGTTCGCCCAATCCCCCGCGAGGAAATGCCGCCGGCCCCACGGGATGCGCATCCGCCGCGGCGCGCAGCAACAAGACCGCGGTGGAACCGGCCGACCATGGCCCCAAATTCGCTCCAAAGATGCCGCGAGCCGCAATCACCGCGCGCAACAGCTCCGTCTCGAAAAATTCCGCAACAAAATCCGCCACGGCCATCGGGCCCCAGCGCAGCAAGTCCAACATTCCGCGCTTGCCCAGCTTGCGGATGCCGCGGCCTGTGTTCAACAGGTTCCACAAATCTTCCGGCGAAGGCTTGTCGATCCCCGGGGGCGTGATGGCCGCAATTTGGCTGAACACTCCGGCAATTTTCTCCAGCGCTTTCGCAAATTCCGTATACTTGCCGCCATCTTTCGCCGAAATGTGCGAAATCGAGCCCGCCGTTTTCGCCGCATCCTCGTAGAACAGCAATCCACGCCCATCGGGAGCGGGAGCGAAAACACGCGGATCGGGCCGGAACAATTGCAAATCGAAGCGGTCCAGTTGCATATCGCGCAGAACATCCGCGCGCAGCGGTCCGACCGTGTGCGCGAGCGTCGACGCCTTGAATCCCGGATAAAACTCCTCGGTGACCGCGCCGCCTCCGATCATCGAGCGACGCTCCAACACCACCGGTTTGAATCCCCCCTTCGCCAGATAAAACGCCGTGATCAACGCGTTATGACCACCGCCAATAAGCACCACTTTTTGTCCGATGGGCATGGTCAGTTCGCCGCCTTCTTCCATTCCTTCAGAATCACCTGGCTGGCGATGCGCCCGTTCGCGCCCATGATCCCGCCGCCAGGATGTGTTGCCGATCCGCACATATAAAGGTTATCCACCGGCGTGCGGTAATACGCCCAGCCCGGCACCGGCCGCAGAAAGAACAACTGCTCCAGAGAAAGCTCGCCTTGGAAAATGTTGCCCTGCGTCAGACCGAAATCGCGCTCCAGATCGAGCGGGGTCAGCACCTGCTTGGCGATAATCAGCTCCTTGATATTTGGCGCGTGCTCCGCAATGGTGTTGATCACGTTGTTCCCAAACGCTTCGCGCTGATCGTCCCAAGTGCCTTCCGCCAATTTGTACGGCGCATATTGCACGAAACACGAGAGCACATGTTTTCCCGGCGGAGCCACGGAAGGATCGGTCAAGCTCGGAATCACCATGTCGATATACGGCCGCTTCGAGAAATCACCGTACTTCGCATCGTCATACGCGCGTTCCATGTACTCCATCTTTGGCGAAATCGAGATCGCGCCACGCAAATGCGCGCCCGGCCCCGGTAATGCCTTGAAATTTGGCAGCCCGCTCAGCGCCAGATTCACTTTTCCCGAGGAACCCCGGAATTTATATCGACGGACGCTTTCCACAAAATCGGCCGGCAACTCCTTGGCATCCAGGAACACTTCGAACGTCAAGTGCGGGTCCACACTCGAGGAAACCACGTTGCAGGAAATTTCTTCGCCCGATTTCAGCGCTACTCCCGCGACGCGCCCGTTTTTCACGATGATCTTTGCCACCGGCGCTTCCGTGCGAATCTCCACTCCCGCTTCCCGCGCTGCACCCGCAATCGACAGAGAGATTCCGCCGGTCCCCCCGCGGCTGAATCCCCAGGAACGAAACGCGCCATCGATTTCGCCCATGTAGTGATGCAGCAAAACGTATGCGGTGCCCGGCGAACGAATGCCTAGAAATGTGCCGATAATCCCCGAGGCGGACATGGTGGCCTTCAGTACGTCGGTTTCAAACCATTGATCCAGAAAATCCGCCGCGCTCATGGTCATCAACTGCACTAGCGTGTAGCGTTCCTCCGAAGAAAGGTCGCGAAAACGTTGCAGCAGGAAATTCAGCTGTTTCAAATCTTTCGGATATAGTGTGGTCGGGTCCGGCGGAATCATCGAGAGCATCGGCTTCACGAATCGGCACATTGGCGTCATCATTTTTGAGAATTCGTCGTACGCCTCCGCATCCAACCGAGAATGCCTGCGAATCTCCCGCTGTGTTTTGGCGTGATCGTTCACACGCCAAAGATAATCGCCATTGAGCATCGGCGAAAATGTGCCGTCGAGCGGCAAAATTTCCAGTCCGTGCCGCGGCAGATCTAATTCGCGAATGATTTCCGGACGCAGCAAGGAAACCACGTAGGAGCATTCCGAGAACAAAAAACCGGGAACGATTTCTTCCGTCACTGCAGCGCCGCCCAACACCTGGCGCCGTTCCAATACCACTACTTTCTTCCCGGCCTTGGCCAGATACGCGGCGTTCACCAGACCATTGTGACCGCCCCCGATGACCACTACATCGTAGGACTGAGGCATTTCGTTAGGACTCCGCTTTGACGCTGTGCTGAGGACAACCCCGGACGCTGTGTGGAACAAGTCATTCTACTGGCAGCGTGTATGCTTCTCAAGTTCACCGCAGGAACTTTTGCGACTTCGCGACCTTGCAGCCGTGCGGAAATCGCACCTATAATCGGCTATTCGCTCCACTCTGCGCGTGACGTTCGCACCCACACCGGAGGAATCGTGCCCGTCGGAACTGCTTTCCACCAGAGAACCCTCGCCCTGTGCGAGAGCCTGAATTTCAAGGAATGGTCGGGCTACTACACCGTGGGCGCCTACGAAATGACCCACGAGCACGAGTACAACGCCATCCGCAATTCCGCCGCGCTCATCGACATTACGCCATTATTCAAGTACATGGTCTCCGGCCCAGACGCCACCAAGCTCGTCAATCGCATTATTACCCGGGACATTCAGAAGGTTGCCGTCGGTCAGGTCATTTACTGCTGCTGGTGCGACCCCGAGGGCAAAGTGATCGACGACGGCACCATCACCCGCCTCGAGGAAAACAAATATCGCTGGACCGCCGCCGATCCGAGCCTGCGATGGTTCCGACAGAATGCGCTCGGGCTGAACGTCGAAATCGAGGATATCTCCGAAAAGGTTGCGGCTCTGGCGTTGCAAGGCCCTACTTCCGGTAAATTACTGCACGCAGTGGCCGAAGCCAACATTGCCGGACTGAAATACTTTCGCGTCACTCACGGCAAAATCGGCGGCGTGCCCGTGGACATCTCTCGCACTGGCTACACGGGCGACCTCGGCTACGAAATCTGGGTACCTTGGAAAGACGCCGTCAAGGTATTCGATGAATTGATGGCCAAAGGCCGGCCCTTCGATATTCATCCCGCGGGCATGACCGCGCTGGACATTGCACGCATCGAAGCCGGCCTCATCCTCATCGAGGTCGACTACATTTCCAGCAAACGTGCGCTGATCGACCAGCAGAAATACACGCCGGGCGAAATCGGCCTGAGCAAGCTCGTCGACTTGAAGAAGGACAATTTCGTGGGCCGCGACGCTCTGGCCGCCGAAGTCAAACGGGGCGGACCCGCGCGCCTGCTCGTCGGACTCGAAGTGAACTGGAGCGAAGTGGAAGCGCTCTACGAAACAATTGACCTTGCGCCACAAGTGCCCGCCACAGCTTCCCGCGTGGCGGTGCCGGTGTATCGCGGTGGCCGCCAAGTCGGCAAAGCTACTTCGACGACGTGGTCGCCCACCCTGAAGCGCATGATTGCGCTCGCTTCGATCAGCCGGGAAAGCGCCACCCTTGGCGCTACGCTCAGCATGGAATTAACCGTGGAAGCTACGCGCAAAACGGTTTCCGCCAAAATCGTGCCGTTGCCATTCTTCAATCCGCCGCGCAAAACCGCGCCTCTCGCGTTGTAGCTACCCACCGAAAGGCCAGCGCATCTAATTTGGGATGAGAGAAAGCGCCCCAAGCCGTACCGCGCTGCGTGTAGCGCTGCGCCGGGCCGCGCACCAACTGCTCGATTCGCCCAAAGTTTTGGATGATCCGCTGGCTGTGGCCATCGTTGGCGAAGCCGTAACGGAAATTGACCACGAGCGGGCACGCCATCAGTCAGCCGAGGCCACACGTTTCCGCGCCTTCATGGTCGCACGCAGCCGTTATGCGGAAGACCAGCTGGCGGAAAGCATCGCCCGGGGAGCAACGCAGTACGTGGTTTTGGGCGCCGGCCTCGACACCTCCGCCTATCGCGGCATTGCTCTCTCTAACGTGAATGTGTTTGAAGTGGATCATCCCAACACGCAAGTCTGGAAGAAAGAGCGCCTGGCGGCAGCCAGCATCGCGGTTCCCGCTTCTGTGCGATATGTCTCCGTGGATTTCGAGCAGCAAGAATTAGCCCATGAACTGCAAGCGACTGGCTTTCGCCTGGATCAGAAGACTTTCATTTCCTGGCTCGGCGTTGTGCCCTATCTGACCAAGGAAGCGGCGGCTCATACTTTCGGCTTAATCGGGAAGCTTCCGGCGGGCACCGGAGTGGTGTTCGATTACGCGGTATCGCGCTCCTCTCTCGGTTTTCTCGAACGGCTGGCGCTGGACGCTCTTTCACGACGCGTGGCGCGGGCAGGAGAGCCGTTCCATTTGTTCTTCGCGCCGGACGAATTGGAGGGATTTTTGGTAGGCTTAGGGTTTCATCGCATCGAGCAACTCGCTGCGGAAGAAATCAACGCGAGATATTTTGCAAACCGGAAAGATGGGCTTTGCGTGGCGGGAAGCGCGGGAAGAATCGTCAGCGCGTGGACGTAGCGCGGATTGCCCACCAGGAAACGTGCCGAAGTCACAGTAACGCATGAAACCTGTCATCCTTGAGCGCAGCGAAGGATCTCAACCGATCCACATGCTGCGTACGGTGGACAGCGAGCAAAGACTGTACGGTGAGATTCTTCGCCCGCAAACGACACGGGCTCAGGACGACCGTTCTAGTCTAAGGTCGTATTTGGTGAGGAATACGGATTAGAGATCCGGCCTCAAGGCTTAGCCGCAAACCGTTCCACGCCCGCTAGTAACTTGTCGAGGTCGCTTCGCTCGAGCAGTTGCCCGTTGAGGATCACCGCGCGAATCTTCGTGGTGTTGTGAATGTCGTCCAACGGATTGGCGTCGAGCAGCAGGAGATCCGCGCGTTTTCCTACTTGGATCGTGCCTTGTTGTGCGCTCCTCTCCAGAAATTCCGCGGGGCGAGCGGTAGCGGCCTGCAGCGCCTGCAGCGGCGTCAATCCCGCTTGCACCAGATAGGCGAGATCTTCGTGCAAGCTGGAGCCCGGAAACACGTTGGGAGCGGCGGCATCCGTCCCGGCCATAATCGGCACACCGGCCTGGTTCATCTTGTCGACAATTTCTAGAGAACGCCGGATAATCGCTGCGCGCTGCGCAAAGTCCGTGCTATCGCGGCCGGCAAGTTGTGTGTTGCGTCCTTCCTGCCAGGTTTCGCGAACTTTTTCCGGAACATATTTCATACGTGGATCGTTCCCGAGATCGGTTTCCGGCGTGACAAAGCCCAAGTGGACGAGCGTCGGAAAGGTTGGCACTTGCCACGTGCGGTTGGCAGCGAATTTGTGAATCAAGCGCGCCGCTTGCTCGTCGGAGTAAGAATCCAACAAGTCCTTCGTCCACGCGCGCTCTCGGGCTAGTTTTTCTTCCTGGCTTTCTCCCGCTTTTGCCGGGGCCACTTGCTGTTCGCGCAGCTCCGCTTCGCGCGTCGAACATCCCAAGAGCACTCCGGTGAGATGCTCTATGCTGGCTTGGCCGGAATCCGAAGCAACCGCGGCGGTGATGGAATCGGGGACGTGGCCGAGGAAGCGAATCTTGTCCTTCTTGGCTTCATCGGCGATCGCATAATACGGCTCGGGCTGCAATCGCGATTGCACCTTGATGAAATCCACGCCCTCCGCTTTCAACTTATCGACGGCCGCGGCCGCTTCCGCGGGAGTTTGCACCACGATCGAAGGCTGAAACGACGGAGGATTGCCGTCGAGGTACGGCCCGGTGAAGAAAATCTGCGGACCCAGCCGTTTTCCGGAACTGATTTCCGCGCGCAGTTCCTTCAGATATTCGACTTTGCCGCCCATATCCCGCACGGTGGTGATTCCGTTGGCGACCAGAAGCGGAAGGATGAACTCGCGACTGCCACTCGGCTCACCGGCGCCCGTTAAATGAATGTGCATATCCGCCAAGCCGGGGATGAGGAATTTTCCAGAGCCATCGACATGCCTGTATTTGCTTGGAACGGCCACTTGCGTGGAATGCCCGATGGCGGAAATACGGCCATCGGCAACCAGCACGGTCATATCCTGCTGCGGAGGCGCGCCGGTTGCGTCAATCAGCGTGACGCGCGTGATGGCGATCTTCTCAGGGTAACGAGCACCGCAGGAAATGAACGAGAGAACCGAAAAAAGCAGGAAAACAAATCCGAATAGGCCGCGCGTCAAGGAAGTGTACACACGACATTCTAGCTTGGTCGTTCGGCGCGGCCAAGTTCGGCTCGCGGACGCTTGCAACCCGGGGATCGACGGCAAGTGAGTCAGGGATTAAGGCGATTATATTTTTTTAGGACCGCGCGCAATTGATCGTGTGGCAACGCGCTGACATGGTGATTATCGATGCCGGTCATCGAAGTGGCCGCGACCATGGCATTGATAATGGATTCTTCCGTAGCTTCCACCGTCGCCTCAAATATCGGATTCATCTGGTCGTTGGGCAACATCTTCAGATCGACCACATGATCGGGAGTGGCCGCTCCCTGATTGGCGGTCGAAAATGCGATGAAAATATCCCCGGAGCCGTTGCCCGAAATGCTGCCGTCGCGTCCAAGCCCCAGAGAAACGCGGCGTGCCAAGCGCTTGAGCTGGTGCGGTAACAACGGCGCGTCTGTCGCTACAATTACAATGATGGAGCCGCGCTCGGTGATGTCCCCTGGCGCAAATGCGTAGGGGTCTTCACTGGGAATCTCGCGTCCCACGGGAATTCCCGCGACGCGAAAATTCTGGCGCGAGCCGTAATTGCATTGCACCAAAACGCCGACGGTGTAGCCGCCGTCCTTCTCGGAAAGCTTACGCGACGACGTGCCGATTCCGCCCTTGAATCCGTTACAAATCATGCCGGTACCACCGCCGACCGCGCCTTCTTCCACCGGGCCGCCGTGGGAAGTTTCGATAGCGTGAAACGCATCCTCAGGCTTAACGTGGAATCCGTTGATGTCGTTGAGCCAGCCGTCCCAGGTTTCCGCCACCACGGGCAGCGACCACCAATCGTCATCGGCGCCGACTTTGCGATGTGCTACGGTCCACTGAATCACCGCATCGCGCACCACGCCGACGCTGTGTGTGTTGGTAATCATCACCGGTCCAGTCAAAATTCCGGATTCTTCGACCCACGTGGTGCCGGTCATTTCGCCGTTGCCGTTCAGTGACCACCAACCCGCGAACACTCCCAAGTCGTTCGACTCTTTGCCGCGCGGGAACACGGCGGTCACTCCTGTGCGGACAGGGCCCTTGCCGACGACGAGTTTTCCTTCGCCAGAGATCAGCGTGGTGTGGCCCACGGTCACGCCAGCCACGTCGGTAATCGCGTTGAGAGGGCCGGGCGTGCCATCAAAAGGGACGCCGAGGTCTCTCGCACGTGGTTTGGCACTACTTTTCTCCTGCGCAATCCCGCAGTTTGCCAGCAACGCGAAAACACAAGCCGACACAAACAAGTGCAGAAAACGGCGCATGAAGGGATCCCCCATGATGAAGACGTTTGAATCGTATTAAATCGGAGCGGCTAGCGCAATCAGGCCGGGCAAACCTTGTTCAACGCGTATTGCAAAGCGTCGGCGATAAGACTGCATTCTTCTGCGGTGACGATAAAAGCAGGAGCTAGCAGCACGTGATCGCCACGCGTGCCATCGACGGTGCCCTGACCGGGATAGACCAGCACGTTTTTCTCCAGGGCGGCTTGGCGGAGTTTCTCGGCGATGCCCGCATCTTTGGGAAATGGCTCGCGTGTCACTTTGTCTTTCACGAATTCCACACCCTGCAGCAGTCCCAAGCCACGCACTTGGCCCACATGAGGATGGCTTTCCAAGGGCGCTAGGGCCTTGCGCAGCATTTCCCCCGCGGGCGCGACCCGATCAAAAAGCTTATGGGTTTCCAGATAATCGAATACGGCGTTACCGGCAGCGGTCGCCACCGGATGCGCTTGATAAGTGAAGCCGTGCATAAACGCGGCGGTGCCTTTCTCAAACGCATGGACCAGACGCGGCGAAACCAGTACGGCGCCGAGCGGGGCGTAACCACTGGCAATTCCCTTCCCGGTCAGAATCATGTCCGGCTCCAGATTCCAATGTTCGCTGGCGAATGGCTTGCCGGTGCGGCCCATGCCGGTCATCACTTCGTCGGCAATCAGCAAGATGCCGTGCTTGCGGCAAATTTCCGCGATGCGCGCGGTATAGCCGTCGACGGCGGAAGCCGCACCCAACGTTGCGCCCACCACTGGTTCAAAGATAAATGCGGCCACCGTCGAGGCGTCATTCTTCGCCAAAAACGCATCGAGATCATCCGCGCAAGCCAAATTGCATTCAGGGTAAGTTTTGTTGAAAGGACAGTGATAGCAGAAACAGGGCGCTACATGGCCCCACTCCTGGACCAAGGGCGCATAAGGAGCTTTGCGAGCAACATTGCCGCTGACGGACATGGACCCGAGCGTGCTGCCATGATAGCTCTGCTTGCGCGCTACAACGCGATAGCGGGGAGGTTGCTTGCTTTCCAAAAAATATTGGCGGGCCAACTTGATGGCCGTTTCCGTGGCTTCCGAACCGCCCGAAACAAAATAGACGCGCCCGCCATCATGAAAATTACGCGGGGCAATCTGCAGGACGCGAGCCGCCAGCTTTTCCGCGGACTCAGAATGGAATTGCGTGGTATGCGCGAAGGCGATACGCCCGGACTGTTCCGCCATCGCTCGACCGATTTCCTGGACGCCGTGGCCAATGCTGACCACCGCCGCCTGGCCCGACGCATCGAGATAGCGGCGTCCCTGCGCGTCCATAATCCAGCAGCCTTCCCCTTTGACTGCCACGGGGTAATGTTTATGAAGATTGCGGGAAAAAAGTGAAGTGGTGTCCGTCGCGGTGCTCATAGGAAAATTGTAGCAGCAAGGCGGCGTAGCAGCATCGTTGGTGTGCTGGTATGGCCCAGCCAAGTTGGCTGCTCCGGGCACGCACAGGATGCAAGTGTGATACGCTTTCGCGGACTCGAAGGAGTGCTCTTGTCACGGCGAAATCATCTCTATTTCCTTGGCGTTTTATCCGTTCTTAGTTTGGTGTTGTGCAGTTTCGGGTTGGCTCAGACGGCTGCGAATCCGGCCCGTCTGGAGGTCGATCTTCGCGATGCTCCCCTGCATATTTTTCATGCCAAGCTCACCCTGCCGGTGGCGGCAGGCCCGTTGACGCTGGTCTACCCGAAGTGGATCCCTGGGGAACATTCCCCGACTGGCCCGATTACGGATTTGGTGGGGTTGAAGATTGGCGCGAACGGCAAGGAGATTCCGTGGCGGCGCGACGATGTGGATATGTTTGCGTTTCATATGGATGTGCCAGCGGGCGTAAATGCGCTGGATCTGACGTATGACTACATTTCGCCCGCGGATGCGAATGGCACGCGCGAGCCTCCGTCGTCCACGACGAAACTGGCGGTCCTCAACTGGTACATGGTGACGCTGTACCCGCTGGGGCAAAAACCCGATGATCTGACCTATGTCGCAAGCCTGCGGCTGCCTACGGGATGGAAATATGGCACGGCTCTGCCGGTCGCGAACGAATCGGCGGACCGCATCGATTTTGCGCCGGCTTCGCTGACCACCTTGATCGATTCACCCGTGCTCACGGGTTATTACTTCCGCAACATTGATCTATCGCCGGGGCAAACGCCGCCGCATACGGTGCACGTCGCCGCAGACGGACTGGCTCCCCTGGAGGCGACCGCCTCGGAAGTACAGCATATGCGCCAACTGGTAGCGGAAACGGGCGCGCTGTTCGGCGCGCGGCATTATCGCCGCTACGATTTCCTGCTGACGCTCAGCGATCGCATGCCACCCGATGGCGTGGAGCATCACGAGTCCAGCGACGATCGGACCGAGGAAGACTATTTCCTGGATCCGGGGCTGTTCGAGTCGTCGGACCTTCTGCCTCACGAGTTTACCCATTCGTGGAATGGCAAATACCGGCGGCCGGCCGGTCTGGCCACGCCGGATTATCAAACGCCCATGAAAGGCGACCTGCTTTGGGTCTATGAAGGGCTGACGCAATATTACGGCGTGATTCTTTCGGCGCGCTCCGGCATGACGCCGCTGAACCTTTTCCGGGAAAATTTGGCGGCCACGGCTGCGTATTTGAACGACCGGCCCGGACGCACATGGCGCAATTTGCAAGACACGGCGATTGCCGCGCAACTCTTGTACGGAGCGCCGACCGAATGGTCTTCTTGGCGGCGGGGCGTGGATTACTACGATGAAGGCACGCTCATTTGGCTGGAAGCCGATACCATCATCCGGAAACGCACCGACGGCAAAAAATCGCTGGACGATTTCTGCCGGGCTTTTCACGGCGGCGACAACAATCCACCCAACGTGGCGCCTACTGTAAAACCGTATACATTCGATGATGTGGTGAACGGATTGAGCGAAGTAGAGAAATACGACTGGCGCGACTTTTTCACCAAGCGGCTGGAAAGCCACGGGCCGGGCGCGCCGCTCGGCGGGATTGAGAACAGCGGGTGGAAGCTGGTGTTCACGGACACGCAAAACGAGTACGAACGGATCAACGAAGCGGCCACGCAAGTGGTGGAGCTGCAGTATTCGCTAGGGGTTCTGTTGCACTCGCCCGGTGGCGACGACAGTGATCATTTTCTGGACGTGGTTCCCGGTTCGCCCGCGGCAAACGTGGGATTGGCGCCCGGCATGCGCCTGGTTGCGGTGAATGGCCGCAAGTGGACTCCCGATCTGCTGCGTGACGCCATCGCCCGCGCGAAAAACAGCAAAGATCCCATTGAATTGCTGGTGGAAAACGGCGATTTCTACCAGACGTACCGCATCGATTATCACGGCGGCGAGCGCTATCCGCACCTGGAGCCGTTGAGCGGAAAGACCGACTTGCTCACAGAAATTGCGAAAATGAAAGCGCCAGCGGTTCCCGTACCCACCACTTACTGAGCAAAAAATGAGCGCCGAGCGCGTTGCGGAATCGTCCGAAGGGCTAGTTCGCACGATTGGCCGTTGGAGCCTTACCGCTCTGATGGTGAATTCGATTATTGGCGGAGGCATCTTCGGATTGCCATCGTTGCTGGCGGCGAAGCTTGGCGGGCTCAGTCCGCTGGCCTGTCTGGGAGCCGGCCTCGGCGCGCTGATTATTGCGGGATGCATCGCGGAAGTTTCCTCGCGCTATGACGAAACCGGCGGACTGTATCTTTACGCGCGGGATGCGTTGGGGCGGTTCGCAGGCTTGTTGGTCGCGTGGCTTACGTGGCTGACGCGTATTGCCGCGCCGGCCGCGGTGGCGAACCTGTTCTGCGTCTATCTGGCGCAGTTCTTTCCAGCGTTGGGCACACACAGCGGACAAATCCTGGTTCTGGCGGTTTTGCTGGGGCACTTGGCGTTCCTTAACTACATCGGGGTGAAGACCGGGAAGAATCTTAGTAATTTTTTCACGGCGGTGAAAGTCGGCTTTCTGCTGTTCTTCATGGTTGTCGGGCTATCGGTCTGGTTGTTGAGGCCGGAAATTCGAGTTCCCCTCACGGCGCCCACGCTAACCACGAGGAATGGCTTCGACGCGATTCTGCTGCTGGTTTATGCCTACGGTGGATTCGAGGGCGCGCTCTTCGTGGGTGGCGAAAGCACCAACCCAAAGCGCGATACGCCGATTGCCTTGCTGCTCGCACTGATGGTGATAGCGATCATCTACACGGCGGTGCAATTCGTCACCATGGCCACGCTGCCGGACGCCGCGGCTTCCGTTCGGCCGCTGTCGGACGCGGCACAGCATTTTCTTGGTCCGGTTGGCGCAACCGCCATGGCGCTGGCAGCACTGGTTTCCGCCTACGGTTATCTGAGCGCGAATCTGTTGCACTCGCCGCGCATTACGTTTGCGATGGCGGAGCACGGTGATTTCCCCGCGTTTCTCGCGGCGGTGCACCCGAAATATCGCACGCCGTACGCTTCCATTGTCCTGTACGCAGCGATCGTATTTGTTTTCGGAGCGCTCGGCAATTTCCAGTGGAATGCCTTGCTTTCTGCCGTTTCGCGCCTGGCGATTTATGCCGCGATGGCGCTGGCGGTCCCAGTGTTGAGAAAACGGCGCGATGGGAAAGCGCAGTTTCTGTTGCCGGCGCCTTATTTCTTTTCCGCAGTGGTTCTATTATTCGCGGTGGTGATGCTGACGCAGATGGGCCGCGGGGAATTTTATGTGGTAGGCACGACCTGCGCGATTGCGTTATTCCACTGGGCTTTCGTGCGGCGCTAGCGTCGGCGGTGCTTGGAATAAGCGCGTGGCCGTGGCATCATCAACTGTTTTGAACGCAAATCTGAAAGCTCCGATAAAGCAAAGGTGACACCGATGAATCGATTCCTGTCGCGCTCTGCGCTGTTGCTGACGTCATTTGCAGTTGCGTTGTGCTTGCAGGCGCAAACCACCGCCAAGCATGCGATGACCTTCGATGACCTGATCAAGTTGCACCGCATCAGCGGGGCCACGGTGACGAAGGACGGAAAGTGGGTGGCGTATGCGGTGTCCACGCCCGATCTGGAGGCAAACCGGAACGTTAGCAACATCTGGATTATCCGCGCCACGGGCGGCGAGCCCACGCAGGTGACCCAAGGCGGTCGCGATAGTTCGCCTGCGTGGTCTCCGGACGGAAAGACGCTAGCTTTTCTTTCCGCGCGCGATGGCAATCCGCAGGTATATCTGCTGTCGTTGGCCGGAGGCGAAGCGCAGAAGCTGACCAAGCTTTCCACCGGCGCGGACCTGTTTCACTGGTCGCCGGACGGCAAGACCATCGCGTTCACTTCGTCGGTCTATCCGGATTGCAGCGACGATGCCTGCAATGCCAAGCGCGACGAGGAAAAAGAAAAGAGCAAGGTGAAGGCGCGGCTGTACGACCACCTGCTGTATCGCCATTGGGATCACTGGTCGGAGGGCAAGCGCAGCCACTTGTTCGTGGTGGCCGCCGATGCCAGCGCGCCCGCACGCGATCTGACGCCCGGCGCCAACTATGACGTGCCACCCGAAGAGCGCGGCGGCCCCGAGGATTTTAATTTTTCGCCGGATAGCCAGGAGATTTGCTACACGGCTGTGACGGACAAAGTAGAAGCGATCAGCACGAATGGCGATTTGTTCCTGGTTCCGGTGGCGGGAGGTGAATCGAAGCGCATCAGCACGCAGCCGGGCTTCGATGGTAATCCGGTTTATTCGCCGGATGGGCGCTATATCGCGTACCACGCGCAACTTACCCCCGAGTACGAATCCGATCGCTGGCGCGTGATGCTGTACGACCGGCAGAGCGGAAAGATCGAAAACCTGACGGAGAATTTCGATCGCAGCGCCAACGAACTGGCGTGGTCCCCCGACAGCAAAACCATCTATTTCCTGGCGGAAAACGAGACGTTGCAGCCGGTCTACGCAATGCAAGCCCGCGCAGGCGATACCCCCAAGAAAGTGCTCGATGGCTTCAATGCTGCCTTTGAGTTCAGCAACGATGGGAAAACGCTGATCACCACGCGGACGAGTTTGACAATGCCCAACGAAATTTTCGTTTCGGCTGCGGATGGCAGCGGCTCGAAGCAATTGACGCATGCGAATGATGCGCTGCTGGCCAACGTGGAGATGAATGAGCCGGAAAAATTCTGGTTTGAAGGCGCCGAGGGCAGCAAAGTGCAAGCTATGTTGATCCGGCCGCCGCAATTCGACGCGTCGAAGAAATATCCCATGCTGAATCTGCTGCACGGCGGGCCGCAGACGATGTGGGGAGATGACTGGGGCTACCGCTGGAACCCACAAGTGTTTGCGGGCGCGGGCTACGTGATTTTAATGATCAATCGCCGCGGTTCTACGGGCTACGGCCAGAAATTCACGGATGAAATTACCAACGACTGGGGCGGGAAAGCATACGTGGACGTGATGAAAGGCACGGACGCGGCGCTGGCGAAATTTCCTTTTATCGACAAGAACCGCCTGGCCGCAGCGGGGGGATCTTACGGCGGATACATGGCGGACTGGCTGGCCACGCATACGGACCGCTTCAAAGCCATCATCAGCCACGCCGGGGTGTACGACAAAACGTCCATGTATGCCACGGAAGAGCTTTGGTTCGAAGAGCATGATGAACAAGGCACGCCGTGGAGCGCGCCAGAAAATTACAAGAAATTCTCGCCGTCGACGTACGCGGCGGAGCTGGGCAAATACAAGACACCGACGCTGGTGATTACCGGGGAACACGATTATCGAGTGCCGTATACGCAGTCGCTGGAGTTCTTCAGTGCGTTGCAGCGCCAAGGAGTGCCGTCGGAATTGCTGGTGTTTCCGGATGAGGGGCATTGGGTGCTGAAACCGCAAAACTCGCAGTTGTGGTACAAGACGTTTTTGGGCTGGCTGGCAAAGTACGTGTAGCGGCGGCCTTACGCCACCTGTTCTGCCACCACGGCGGTTTTTGTAGCGGCCGCCTTCTGAGGCGGGCGTTTTGCTTTCGGTGTGGTCCGCCCACGTCTCCGTTTACTCTGTAGACCTCCGCGGCCTCTGTGGCCTCTGTGGCGAGTCGTGGCCTTTATAGCTGTAGCGCCCCGGCACGAACAGTCAGGGTTTCAGTCCCGAAGTCCCGACAGGACACGTCTTCCCCAAGCTGTTGAACCTGCGTGAACGCCCGCCTCAGAAGGCGGCCGCTACCAGAGCAAGAGGACGGCCACAGGCTGAACAGCTTGCGGAAAAAGTCGGCTCGAGGCGAATTTCGTGGCACAGGCACTCTTGCCTGTGCTGATTTTGCTGCATTTGGCTCGCGTGCACAGACAAGAGTGTCTGTGCCACAAGAGTTTTTCCGCAAGCTGTGAAGCCTGTGCTACTTGGCTGGGCCGCCGCTACACGCTGGCGAGCTTACGGAAAGTGCGGCGCAGGAAGCGGAATAAGTGGTACAGCAGGAACAACGAGACAACCAATAGCACCGCCACGAGAATGATCGCCAGCTTGGCATGCGCGGTGCAAAACCACGTCAACCATACCGCCAATAGATCTTCGCCAAAACTGAGCGCCCAATTGCTGAGCGGCTCGGGTGACATATTCGCGGCCGCCCGCGCGCTGGCTTTTGTGCCGTGAGAGGTCAAAGCAATGCTGCCAGCCAGCAAAGCGGCGGCCCAGCGCCATGGTTCGGCGGCGGAGGCGGTCACGCTGAACGCCAGCAGTGCCGCAGCCGGGGGACGAATGAACGTATGTACGGCTTGCCAGACGGAATCGACGTAGGGAATCTTGTCGGCCAGAAATTCCACCACATAAAGCGCAATGGCCACGCCCAGAACCATGGGGTGAGCTAAAACCTGCAACTTGTCTGGAAGATGAATGACGCCAAAACGCTGCAGCAGTCCCAGCGTCGCGACCGTGGCGTAGAGATTCAATCCGGAGGAAAAACCGGTGCCCAGAACCAGGCTCAGTGTTTCGATTGGATTCATGACCTACTCCGCCAAGGGTACGGGAAAGCAGGCGGTTCTTTCAAAGTATCACGAACGGGAACAGGCGGCACAGACACTCCTGCCCGTGCTGCGAGCATTTGCAGTTAGCCCCGAGCACAGCCAAGAGTGGCGGTGCCACAAATCAGCGCAAAAAAAGACCGTCCCGGTCAAAGACCGGGACGGTCGAGTGTTCTCGTGGTGGTTAGAACTATTTGTAGGTGCCGTTCTCGGGAGCCATCACGCGGGTCCAACCGGTGGTGCTCACGGTACGGAACAAAGGCGTGCGCGGGGGAAGCAGCGTCGGATTCAGGAAGTTGGTGTCGAAGTTGTATCCGCGGGTCGGCGGGCTATAAACCGTGGCGCAGCACTTGAAGGTGCCGGTGGCTTGGCGGCTGGTATACAGGTCGACGATGGAGCCGTTGTACTCCAACGTGCCACCCCAAGCTTCGATGTAACGGAGGAAGTTGTGCACGCCGCCGTCGGTACCAAAGTCCGCCGACACACCGCCAAAGGTCGGCTGTGGGAAAGGCGTGGTGGCACCCGCGACGATAGCGGTGCGGTAATAGGTGGTGTTGCCGGCACGGAGAGACGTGGAATAGGGGCTGGCAAAGGAGTTCACGTCATTCCACTCATCGGATAGCAGGGTGACTGCGTCGGCTGCCACCGAGGAGGCAATTTCCGTGCTGCCCCAGCCGGCGCCATTGAGGTTGGCGTTGAAATCGCCCTGGATGTAGACAGGATTCTCGACGGTGATCGCGAAACCACAATTCACACCGCCAGGGCAAGTGCCGACGGGCGTCAAATCGGCGCCGTCGACGATTTTCACCGCGCGGCGGAAGAAGAGTGGAGGGTTCTCGCGGAGCGCATTGGCGTTGGCCTTAGCGTTTACGTAGCCGGGCACCATCATGGGCCAGATGGCGTCACTGCCGCTCCCAGTGGTGGAATAAGCCGGGATGCCGCTGCAGGGAATGGTAGAGCTGGTAACGCCGTTGGTGGTGGCGGAGCCAGGCAGGCCAGCGAATAGGCCGTACTGGCCGTAAGAGAGGAGCGGTTGGGCGGAAGTGGAGAGGCCAAGCCCCAGCGCGTGAATGTACTTGCCGTTGGCACCGTAGGTGTACAGCTGGCTGACCGCGTCGGGATCTTCTCCGGTTTCCAGGCTGTTATCCGGGCAACCGTTGGCATCGCTGCTGGCGTTCACCAGGTCGTTCCAGCCGTACTCGCCAGTTTCATCGCTGCCCGCATAGGGAGTGGGCGGCCAACTAGCTAAGGCCACGCCATTGTCATAGTTACCGCGACGATCGGAGACGTAAATCAGGAAGTTGTCTGGCGCAACCACGCCATCCGCGGTGAGCTGGCCGGAAGTGCCAATGCCATTAACGGAACCACCAAACCACTGGGCCACGTTGTGGGCATCGACTTCAATGTAGTGCATCGCGCCGTTAAGCGTGGGCAAGGAAGAGGAGGACATGCTTTCATCGCGCAAGGTACCTTCTCGAGTATCAAAGAGGGTGTTGTTCCACAAGTCCCAAGGTTGTGGGGTCCACATGGCGGTATTGCCGTTCTGGTCGGCGATGATCGGAAGGGTCTTGGTAACCGGGTCTACACCGCACACGACGGAAATAGGAGCCTCTTGCGGTTTGTTGGTGGTGGTGTTCAGGGTTCCGCTGGCGACATAGTTGACCCACACGCCGGAGGTGTTCTTGTAATGGGCGGCATAGAGAGAAGAGGGATTATCACGAATCCTCTCCAAACGAATGAGGGCATTGGGATGGGGATCCGGGCACGAGCCAGCCTGGCCGGTGTATATGGTAGCGCCGTTTGTAAAGGTCGTGGCGTTTTGGTAGCCCGCCTGAGCCGTCGGGGGTATGGGCAGCGGATAGCTATAAGTGGCGTTGGGCGTCATCTGGTTGGGGTAGCTCGGCAGCGTGGCGTTGTAGAGGCTCGTCGAATAGTAGTGTGTGGTGCCACTTACGGCGTTCGATAAGAGATCCATTTGGGTGCAGGAAGTAGTGCTGGTGCAGGCCGCTGATTGGGCCACGCCCGGCCATTCTGGATTAAGGGAAGTCCCATTGAGCGACTGGGGAACGGGATTGATGTTGCGGCCGACATAGCCGAGCGCCAGGACTTCGATGGTCACATCTTTTTGGTCGGATGCGGTGCAACCGGTGGTGGGATAAGGAGCCAGCTGGGCTTCAATCTTGATGTATCCCTTGATGATGGGGAAATAGTTGGTATGACCGTAGGTGCCATTGGCTGCCGAGGTCCAATAGCTGGCAGAAGTAGCCGCCGAGTAAGTGGTCGCCGGCAACCAATAGCCGTCCGCAGCCGCTGAAGAGTAAGCAGTAGTTTGGGCGGAACCCGAGGAAGCGAGGGGGATGAAGGGAGTGCCGTCGGCGATCATCTTAGCCGCAAGCAACTGGAGGGCAGCGGGAGCGTTTGTGTTGGTCCAGTTGGCGCCGTTCACGCCAGGAGGCGTGGCGAGCATGCTCAAGTCGAAGGGTTGCGTGCTCTGGTCTACGCAAGGCAGATTCATGATGCTTTGCGGATTATCCGAGAGGAGAATGCGCAAGCTGGCCTGCGCGAAGTAGCGTTCGTTGGTGACGTTGGCAGCTTCGGTCTGAAGGGGCCGGCGAATCAAGTCGATAGACTGCGTGGAGCCGCCGCCCATGGTTACCACCGCAAGATTCAATTGGTTGGCGCCGGTGGAGTACTGTGGGAAGGCGCTGCCCTTGCCATTGATCAGGTTGTAGTTGTAATCGCTCTGCGAGATGGTTTGCCAGTTGGAGTTGTATGCCGGAGTATCGTAGGGCGCGACGGACATAACCAAGCTGCCCTCGGTCATTCCCAAGCTGCGGTAGTTGCTGGTGGTACCGGTGGTGGTCACGTTGACGGTGCTGTTGTAGGTGCTGGCGGTCGCGTAGCCATTTTCGAGACGCTGACGAATGATGTCCTTATAGGCATCAACTTTACTGGAGAGCGTGAGAGTACCCTGTGTTGCCAACCACAAATTGCCGTTGGTGTGCGTGCGCCCACCGAAGTTAAACGGGGGCCCCGGAAAAAAGTCCAAGTCGGTGTTGCCGAAGATGCCGAACTGAAACATCGGGATGCCCACGGTCTGCGTGGTGCGGACCAGGTTCACTTCGCGTCCGGAGTTGGTGCGCGCATTGACGTTCAAAGTGTACTCGGTGGCCATGGCGGTCATGCCCTGATAGGGACCGCTCTTGATAGTCGTGATCGTGGGCGCGGGATTGCCATTGGCGTCGACGGCGGCGGGAGTAATGGTGTAGGCGGGTGTGCCGTCGGCGGTGGCGTAAGTAACGTTTTCATTGGGGAAGAGAGAGGAGACCGGGGGACCGTAAGGAGTGGTCTCCAAGGCATTGATTTGGGAGATGTTCGGGGAGTAGGTGATGCTAAATAAGGAGCCGAGGTCCGCGGTCATTTTTTCCATGCCGGCTTCCGCGGCATAGAAAGCAACGACCTGGTCGTTGTTAGCACCAGCGAGTTGCTGGTTGGAAATGAGGAGCACGGCAAAGCCCACCAAAAGGCTGGACATGAGGAAGAGCAGCAGGATGGTGGTGAGCAGAGCAACACCGGCGTTGTCCTGGGAACTCTTGGATTTTTTGAGTAATTTCCGTGTCATCGCATGCTCCTCGGATCAATACTGATTGGTGTAAGCGTTGCTGCGAATGCTGACCTGAGTCATCAGGTTGTCGCGCGAGTAGTGATGCATGTTGACCTGCGTTTCCATGTCGCTGGAACGCGCGGCGAGATAGAGATTCACGCACATGATTTGGGATTCCGAATCTCCGGCGGGGACAGAGGGCTGGTTCGCCGGATTGGTATTGCCGTCGACAAAGTTGTAAGTGAACTGGAGATTCTCGAGAGTTTCCCCAACGGGCGTGGCAGTGCTCAAGCCAAGCTGACGGATCAAGCGAACGAACGGGGGGCTGGTGGTGTTGTCCAGATAATAGCTGATCATCCAGACGCGCGTTGCGGTGGTATTGGCAAAGCAAGCGTTGGAAAGGGTGGTGCCGGTGCACCCAGTGCCGCTGGCCAAGTAATTGATGGTGCCACCGGCCTCGGTGCGGCCGTTCAATAGAAACGGGTCGCCGGAAGCGAAGGTTAGGGTCTGGCCACTGACGCCGGTGACGGCCAGTAAAGCTTCGCCATTGGAATTGCTGAACATAATCAAATCGCCGATGTTGATGGTGATGCCGTTTTTCACGAAGTTCACGCAGTTGTAGTTGCCCTGGGAGTTCAGCGTGGTGCCGTCAAAAACAGCCGTGAGCGTGGTGCCACTGAGAGAAAGCGAGCCATGGGGGCAACCGGGATTGGAAGGAGTAGTGGTGGCTTGCGCATTGATAGGACGGGCGTCCAAGCCCAGGTTGTCGGCATACACGATGGTGATTTCATCGGTGATGCTGCTGGGATTTGCGGGTGTACCGGTGGTTGCATCCGGGGCGGTGATCGGAGGGCCCAGCTCGTTTCCGGGCTCGATCGCAGGCAGCGTGGAATTGCACGGAGGAAATGTGGTAGTACCACCAAGCTTGGGGCGGTTAATCGGCGAAGTAGTGCCGCAAGGAGCCGTTGAGGAGTTATTGGAGGTAAACGGCAGCGGAATACCACCCGTAGGAATACCTGAGCCGGCTTGCTGCAAATCGGTCTGAATCAAATTCAGTGCAGTGCGCAGGTTGTCCGCCATGTCCGCGTCCTGCGTCACGACCTGATTGGTCTGCGAGGCATCCCGGAAGGCCATGACCGCGGCATAGAGTAAGGTCGAGACCACCGCCATGGATACCATCAGCTCGACGAGGGTAAAGCCAGCGATTTTGCGTTTGTTCATGGGTAGCATCCAGAGCCTCACGAATAAGACGATACGTAACTCACCAACTGAACTTGCCCGGCTTGCCCTTGATAGTTGTAGTTAACGGTGATGGTGACCTGGACCATGTTGGCGTAGTTGGAAACCGGTATGATTTTGATGGTGCGGGTCATCCAGGGATTCAACGGGATGAAGGTGTCGTCGGCAGTGCCCAGAATGTTGTCGGGACCGGGGCCGGTGATGATGACGTCGGGTTGCGCAGCGTTGTCATCGGCGGTGCCGACAATGCCGTTCGCGCCCGGTGCCAGCAGAGGCTGTGGGCCGTCCTTGAAAACTCCGCCGCTACTGACGTTATTGATCTGCGCGAAGGAAAGGGTATTGGTGTCGCGGGCAGTGTAGATCGATTCCAGAGCTTCCTGAGCTTTTTGATTGGCGATGTACTGAACCTTGACCAGGCTCGAGCTCTTCAGCCCCTGGGTATAAAAGGAGGCCAAGGAAAGTACGCCGAAGCTGAGAATGGCCATGGCGATCATGGATTCCAGAAGCGTGAAACCGTGTTGCTTTCGAAGAAGTTTGCGTTGTTTCATTGAGCGACTCCCTATTCCTGCCAACCGAGGCTGCCAATGTCGTAGTTATAGGCGCGAACACGGCCAGTGCCACCCATGATGGTCACTGCGCGGGCGGTGGCCGGCTTGTTGGGAATGCCGATAAAGACCGTGCCGTAGAGCAAGGTGTTCCCGGTGTTGTCCGTGAAAGTGCCGGTCGAATTGAACTGCATAATGGGGGGGCCGCCGGCAACTGGGGGATTGCCGATATAGACCGCGGCGGAATTGCCGAAAGCCATAGGAGTATCGGGAACACCGGACTCCAACACGAACTGGGCAATGGACGGAAGCGGGACGCTGACCTTGGTTCCGGCAACTTCACTAGTTCCGGGAGCAGGCTGCTGCTGGTAGGCGACATGGTAGCGGCCGTCGCTCTCTGGAGTGTTGTCGATCCAAACTTGCACGATACGGCGGTTGGAGATGGCCAATTGGCGAGCTACGCGTAATTGGCTGACGACCACGTCGGACGCCGAGTTGACTTGGTAGGATTCGGTGGAGCCGAAGCTCTGCACGATGGCCATGCCGGACAGCACCAAGATGATGGAAATGACCATCACCGTTTCCAGCATGCTGAAGCCGCGCTCTCTTCGATTTGTTTTTCTCATGGGCAACTTCCAATCCCGCAGAGCAGCTGCGCACCGCAATGAACTGGGGTACCGAATAAGCGAAACGCGCGTGCCGCATAGCATGGGTACACCCGCTCCGCTTATGCTCGGTCCTAACGGAGAGTTAACTCCTTCCTCCAGGATGGAACAACTGGACGAAGGGACGGGTTCGGAGCAGCGGGAGCAGACCCGTACGCAAGTTCCACTCGGACAGTTACCAAGGTTTAGCGGCGAAGGCTTGCGAAGGGCGCGATGAGGGGGAGACCGGAACAGAGCGAATCGCCTGTAAAATGGCGGTTTTTGCGATGAGGAAACCAAGAGATCGGCGATTCCCGAATTGGCATGGTGGCGCGGATGCTCCGGATCGCGTCGCGATTGGTTCCACGGCGGTAGTACTGGCGGCGTTACCGGTGGGACACCATTTCAGAGAAAAGAGCGGGTCACGATGACAAGTTTTATCTTCATGGCATGGCTCGGGCTGCCTGCGCCGCGTCGAGTCCCAAGTGGGCTTGGCGCGTTTTCGATGTGGAATGGATCTGCGGCAACGAGCTGACGCGTGCGGAAATGGCGCTACGCGACTTGGGGCGGGAAGGGCGACAAAAGGCAAGATTCCAGCGCCAGCGGCGGACTTTCTTAATAGCCATTAATTAGTCCTTGAAGAAGGCGCGGATTGCTGTTATTTTCGCCAAGAAGTCGCATCGCAGCGAATGTTTGCGCGCTTTCGACCAAGCGCCTGTGCGCGCCCGATTCTTCTCTTCCACGCACACCGCGACGCTCCCACGGATGACCGTGGCTACCAGTGGAGGTTTTCTCGGATGCTGCCGCTACAAAGGCATCGTTTCGTGTCTTGTTTGTCCCTCTCGTTGTTGCTTGTGGCCCTGGCCGGGCTCTATTCGCCCCAACTGGCAGCGGCACAACAAAGGGCGCCGCGGTTCCGGGTGATCGCACTGGCGGAACATGGCGGGATTCACCAGCCGTTCGTGGACGCTGCGAAAATCTGGTTGGGAAAACTGGCGCAGGAAAATAATTTCACAATCGACTACATCGAAAACACCGACAAGATCAATGATGCGTTTCTCGCGAAATATAATTTGTTCATCCAACTGAATTACCCGCCGTATATGTGGACGGACACGGCCAAGGCGGCATTCGTCAAATATATTGAAGAGGGCAAAGGGGGATGGATCGGGTTCCATCACGCGACATTGCTCGGGGAATTCGACGGGTACCCAATCTGGCCATGGTTTCGCGACTTCATGGGAGGCATTCGCTTTAAGAACTACATCGCGACGTTCGTCACGGGAACAGTCACCATCGAGGATAAAAACCACCCGGCCATGCAGGGAGTGAAATCGCCGTTCGTGATTGAGAATGAGGAGTTCTACACGTATGACAAATCGCCGCGCCCGAATGTCCACGTACTGGCTAGCGTCGACGAGAATAGCTACACGCCGGCCACCGATATCAAAATGGGGGACCATCCGGTGATCTGGACGAACGAGCATGTAAAGGCGCGGAACATCTACATCTTTATGGGGCACCATCCAGAGTTATTCCAGAACCCAGCGTTCACGCAGATTGTAAGCAACTCGATTTTCTGGGCTGCGGGGAAATAGGAGAGTGCATGCACAGGTGTGCCGATAGATCTCGGGTCTGGGCCGCTTGGTTGTTCTTGGTGCTGGTCTGGTTGTTGGTCGGTGGAAGCGTCGCGCTGGCGCAAACTCCAGCCTTCCGTGCGTTGGCGTTCTACTCGACCAATGTGGAACCCGACCACGTGCGCACGGGCAACGAGGGCTTGGCGTTCTTTCGCGATTTGGCGGCCAAAGACAATTTTGTGTTCGACACCACGACCGACTGGGATAAGTTGAACGACCCGGATTTGAAGCGCTATCAGGTGATTCTGTGGATTAATGATTTTCCGCATACGGCGGCGCAACGAGCGGGCTTTGAGAAATATATGGAGCATGGTGGGGGCTGGTTGGGCTTACATGTTGCCGGCTATAACGATGCTTCCACGAATTGGCCCTGGTTCGTGAATTTCCTTGGAGGCGCGGTCTTCTATACAAACAATTGGCCGGTGCAGCGGGTGAAAATGGTGATTGATGATCCGACCCATCCGGTAACGAAGGGGATGCCGGCAAGTTATTTGGCGCCATCGAATGAGTGGTATCAGTGGAAACCCAGTCCCCGGCTGAATAAGGATGTGAGAGTGCTGGTGACCTTGGATCCGTCGAATTACCCGATTGGGGTGAAGGACGTGATCACGCAGGGAGACATGCCGATTGTGTGGACCAACACGAAATATCGCATGCTGTACATGAACATGGGGCACGGAGAAGGTGTTTTTGCCGACGCGACGCAGAACAAGCTGTTTAGCAACGCGATTCTGTGGTTAGGCAAAGAAAAACAGACGCATGGGAACCAAGGTGGGCAGCGATGAAAAAACTGTGGGGGATTTTTTTGGTGTTGTTGGTCATGGCGATGGGCGCTCGCTGCGTGGCGCAGTCGGAAGTGCACCCGAAGAAGCATTTGCTGGTCATTGGTGAGGAAAAAGGGTACCGGCACGAGGCCGTTTCTCACGCCATGGCTACCATCGAGCGGATGGGCCGGGAGTCTGGACTGTGGGACACGACCATCCGCACCGATACCGAAGCGCTGACCAAGAAGAAATTGGAATTTAACGCGAAAAACTTGAACGATTTCGATGCGGTGCTGTTTTATACCGGCGGCAATCTGGAAATGAATGACGAACAAAAGGCCGCGCTGCTGTCTTTTGTGCATGACGACGGCAAGGGCTTTATCGGCGTGCATAGCGCGACCATTACCTTCACCGACTGGCCGGAATACGGCGAAATGATTGGCGGCTATTTCGACGAGCATCCATGGGGAACGTTCGACGCGCCCATCATCGTGGAAGATCCGAATTTTCCCGGGATGCAGCAGTGGGGGAAATCGTTCGTGTTGCGCGATGAAATCTACCAGATGAAGGATTTTTCGCGCGACAAAGTGCGGGTGTTGATGCGCCTGGACGCCAGCAAACTGGATTTCAACAATCCCCGGGTACACCGCAAAGACCACGATTTCGCGGTGACCTGGGCAAAGATGTATGGCAAGGGCCGCGTGTACTACTCCACGCTGGGCCACGTCGAACAGAACTGGGATGACCCGCGGATGCAGACGATGTATCTCGATGCCATCAAATGGGCCATGGGGCTATTGAACGCCGATGTGACGCCACGGCCGTTGCCGAGTGCGTCCAGCGATACGCGAGATGGCGCGACGGCTGGCACTGAGGCGGCGAGTTCGCGCTGAGCGCAAATACGAATTCCGCTGTGAGTCCCCCGTTCCCGCTCGCAGCCGATGGCCTGGAGGTAAATTCCAATGTGGCGACGACTGACTGTAATTTTGCTGATGTTGGTGCCGATTCCGGCGGTTTGGGGACAATCCGCTCATCCGATCCTGGCGCTGGGGTCAGCGGCACCCGATTTTGCGCTACCGGGAGTCGATGGAAAAATCCACCGGTTGAGCGATTACGCCGCGAGCCCGATTCTTGCGGTGGTATTCGCGTGTAACCATTGCCCCATCTCGCAAATGTATGAGCAGCGCATTCAGCAGCTTGCCGATGATTATAAGGATCGCGGCGTGGCGGTGGTGGTGATTCAGCCCAATGATCCGAAAGCGATTCGCATCGATGAGCTGGACTCTTCGGACATCAGCGATTCCCTGGAGGAAATGAAGATTCGCGTGGCGTACAAGCATCTGCGCTATCCCTATCTTTACGATGGAGAGACGCAGGAGGTGACGCGGGCGTACGGCCCACAAGCGACGCCACACATTTTTATTTTCGATAAGGAGCGCAAGCTTCGTTACGAAGGGCGCATCGACAATAGCTACCGGATCGAGCAGGTGAAGACGCGAGACGCGCGGAATGCCATCGAGGCGTTGCTGGCAGGTCGCGAAGTGGAAGTGCCACATACCGGCGTTTTTGGCTGCTCGACAAAATGGAAGGAGAAGCAAGCGTCGAGCGAGGAAGCATTACGCAAGATTGCGGCGGAGCCGGTCACCTTAGAAATGGCCACGGCTGATGATTTAAAGAAGCTGCGCGCGAATCCCACAAAACACATGCTGCTGGTGAGTTTCTGGGCGACCTGGTGCGGGTCGTGTATCGACGAGTTTTCCGACTTTCAGGATACGTTCCAGATGTACAAGGTGCGCGACTTCGACCTGGTGACGGTGGCCGCCAATATGCCCGACGAAAAGAATGGCGTGATGAAGATGCTGGAGAAGAAACACGCCACCAGCCGCAATTTGCTGTTCGCTTCGGACGACACGGCGGCACTGCAGAAGGCGTTTGACCCTACTTGGGAGTCGGCAGTTCCCTACACCGTTTTGATCGATGCCGATGGGAAGGTGCTGTACAAGCGCATCGGCAGTGTGGACATCCTGGAACTGCGGCGCACTATCCTGGCGAATCTGCCCTCGGACTACATCGGATTCAACAAGTACTGGCAGACCGGCTCGGCGCAAGCGAGCGCTATTGGGAAGTAAGTGTTTGATCTGATTTCCGCGGTTCGACGCCTTCGTGAACTTCTGATAGGCAGTCGGAGTAAAGAACAGCTCCTGTGGACAATTCGTGTTAATTGCCTCGCGGTCAACGGGCGTAACCCAGGCGTCATCAACTTAGCTTCGCGTGCAGCTCAGCCAGTAAGGCGCGTGCCTTTCGGTCCTGCTGGTCGTAATAACGAGCGTTGGAGAATTCGTGGTTGGCAATGGCGTGGATGAGTCGCCTCGATACAATTTCGAGGTACCTTTCCGTGCCGGCCACATCGGAAGGGAACGGGAGATCATCGTGCGCTCGGATAGGGTCATCATGGAATACGCGTTCTCTTGCGGCGCCCGCCAGGAGACCTAGCATCTCCTTGACAAAGAACAGAAGGACACACGTGCCGCCACGGTCGCGGCGTTGTGCCGCTGCCTGTTCGAAGACTGTGACCATCTCGGCGCCGAACTGGGCCCGAAAATCGGCTGGATACAGGACGAGGCCCAGGGAGTATGCCCGGCGCAACAACATGTTAGGCCTCTGGCGGAGCCGCGCCGCAGCGACCGTCATTACTTGTTTCATTCGGTCCAATTCCATTTCCAGATGCCTCCGTCCAATCGCCGTCAAACGATACGCTTGCTTTTCGCGCGACGTGTCCTCTTGATCAAAACGTTCAATCCAACCATCTTCCAGTAGGCGGCGAAGAGCCCCGTAGAGCGTTCCCGTGGTCACCTCGACCCGGCCCTGGCTGAGGTCACCAATATCCTTCATGAGTGCGTAGCCGTGTTGGGGTTTGTTTGCCAGGCTCACCAGGATGAGCAAGACCGGCTCGGTGAGCGGTTTGACCCTGCTTGTTGAAGGTTGCTTCGCGACATGTCGCATCACGTAATATTGAACGATGTAGTGCGCCTGTCAACAGAAAAAGGCTTGCGAAGGAGACCTTCGGCAGACGTTCCCGGGCGTGAAACCTGCAGCGCTACTCGAGTTGAGCTTTGGGAGTGCACACGAGAAGATGGCGCGCCCGGCGTGATTCGAACACGCGACCTCTTGCTTCGGAGGCAAGCGCTCTATCCAGCTGAGCTACGGGCGCCCGATACTACGGGTAAGGTAACAGTTTAACTTTTCTGCCAGACCTACGCCAGTGACGTCTTGTGAATTGGGCGGGAAAGGCTCTTGGACTCGCCTGGCCGCCTCACAATAAGGACAGCGGCGTAAAGGCGCTGCTACACCTAGCTGGTCGAAAGTCCGGCCACTACCCAACCCGTGGCGGCACAGAGCCGCAGGAAGATGGGTTAGCCTTTGGAACGATTGCGGATGTCGTGGGCGAGTTTCTCAATCTCTTCGGCCTTTTTCATCAAATCGAGGTTGAGGACCTTGCTGGAATCAGTTTTTTCCACCTGTTCTTTCAGTTCGGAGGCCAGCTTATAGAGCTGTTCGACTTTTTTCTTCATGTCCTTGTCGTTGCTTTCCAGAATCTTTTTTTCGGCATTGGGCATGGGCGGGCTGGTGTTGTCGTCGCCCGGATTCTGGCCGGGAACCGGATTTTGTGAGGGCTGCGGCGGCCGAATGACAGGACTCTGCGCGTGCAGAGGCGGAGTGATCAACCGTGAAGAGACACCCATGAGCAAAAGGCTCGTCAGGAACGTGCGTCGCGTATCCATGGCCCCCTCTCCTCTCCCGAACGGGTCACCGGAGGCTGCACCCTGCCTCCACCAATGTTATACTCGCCTCCCGACAACACTATGTCCAGTCTTCTATCCGAAGTACCCACGCTATGGGTTGTAATGCTGCTTCGTCTCCTGGTCATCCTCGCACTCGCTGTCCTTATGAATTGGATGCTGCGTGCGTTCAGCAAGTCGCTGGTGAAGTCGGCAGCCGCACCGACACGGGCCTCCCAGGCGCGAGAGCAGCAAACGCGCGAGCTGGCCGATCAGGTTTATGGCGCGGGCAGTCTGGTGGTGTGGTTTGTGGCGATTCTTGTGGCGGTGGAAGAGTTGGGAATTAACGTGTTGCCTATAGTCGTGGCCGCAGGCGTAGCTGGCTTGGGGTTTGGCCTGGGAGCAAGGGATCTGGTGCGCGATGTCATTTCGGGCTTCCACATCATTGAGGAAGATCAATTCAGCGCGGGCGAGACGATTCAGGTGGGCGAGACCATTGGACGAGTGGAGCATCTAACGTTGCGTAGGACGGTGGTGCGGGACGGGCGCGGGGCGCTGGTAACGATTGCCAATAGAGAGATACGAACGGTTGGCAACCTGAGCCGGGACTGGTCGCAGGCATTTGTAGATGTAGCGCTTTCGCCGCAAGTGCCGCAGGAGCGGGCATTACAGGCTTTGGATGCGGCCGCGACGGCACTGCGGAACGATCCGGCTTGGTCGCAGGCGTTGGTGGACGGGCCGCGGATCTTGGGTTTGCAGTCCTACGACCAAACAAATTCAACGGTGCGGTTGCAAGTGCGTACCGCGCCGGCACGTCATGAAGATGTGTCGAGGGAACTGCGACGGCGGATCCAACTGGAATTTCAACGACAGGGAATTTCCCTGTCGCATGTGCAACGCGTGGAGCTAGTGAATGCCTCCGGTCCGCATCCACCGGAACCTGCGGCTCCCTTCGCCTGATTGAAGGAGAATTGGTTATGGCTCAAGTCAGTTACGATGAAGTGAACCTGATGCTGCGGCTGTATGACCTGCGGCGCGAGCCGCGGTTGCGTGAGGCGCGCGCCTGGTTTGTGGAACATTTCCACGCCGGCACGCCCGAGGAGCTGATGGTGAAGTATCCGCAGGGAAGCCAGGAAAACACGTATATACGCATGGTCATCAGTTATTGGGAGATGGTGGCGAGCATCGTGAATCGCGGATTAATCAATGATGAGCTGTTTTTTGAAAGCAATGGGGAAATCTGGGTAGTGTGGGACCGCATGCGCAGCATCGTTCCCACCTGGCGTACCGCGTTCAAGAATCCCACACTTTTTGCGGGAATTGAGGAAACCTGTAAGCGGCTAGAAGTTTGGCGGGAGAAGCGCGCGCCGGGCTCGACCGCAGCGATGCGGCAAATGATGGAGATGAGCCGCGCAAAATTCAAGTAAGCGCAGGAGTAATTTTAGCTAGTCCTTGCTTACCGGGGTGGTCTCGTCCTGATGAATTTCACCGCAAGAAGTTTGCGTATCGCGACGGGCGAGGCGGACACAATTGCGCCCGGCGCTTTTCGCGCGATACAAGGCGGCGTCTACTTCGGTCAGTAGTTCGTCTAAACTCTGATGCTGAAAGTCGATGGAAAGCGCCACGCCCACGCTGATGGTGATCGATAAAGACTGCGCGCGAGTGCGAAAAGGCGTCTTGGCTATGGCAGCGCGCAGATTTTCCGCGCGAGTCCCAGCGCTAGCGGGATCACACTTATTCAGAATGACCAGGAACTCCTCGCCCCCGTAGCGACCCACCATGTCGTAGGAGCGCACGGAACTCTGGAGCCGGCCGGCGAGCTCGCGGAGCACATCGTCGCCAGTGTTGTGGCCAAATTGGTCGTTGACCGCCTTGAAATGGTCGACGTCGCAGAGCATCACTACGGTGCAGCTGTTTTCGCGGCGGGAGCGGTCGATTTCGCGAGACAACAACTCCTCGATGACGCCGCGGTTCCATAGCTCTGTCATGGGGTCATGAGTAGCCTGAAATCGCATATTCTCGCGGGCTTCGACCAAACGATCTTCCAACTCCAGGATGCGTTCGCCGGCCCGCAAGCGCGCTTTTAATTCCTCGTCGTCGTAGGGCTTAGTCAGGTAGTCGTCTGCCCCAGCTTCTAATCCTTGCACAATCTCAGTCTTCGACTCCTTAGAGGACAGCAGAATTAAATAGGTATAGGGGCGGCCTTGCCGGGCGCGGATTTCCTGGCAGACTTCCGGACCCGTTTTTAAGGGCATCATCCAATCGAGCAGCGCTAGACGGGGCGGAGCTTCGGTATTGAAGGTTTTGAGAGCGGCCGAGCCGTCACTTACGGCGATCACCTGATAGCCGGAGCGCTGTAAACTCTTCTGGAGTATCATGCGCGAGAGGTGATCGTCTTCGGCGATCAAGATTTTCATGCTTTCACCTCCAGCAAATGGGCATCCACCTGCGGGCGTAATTCCTCTAGAGCCATTTCCAGCTGCGTGAGCAATTCAGGCAGTTGTTGGGAGTTGTTCTGGCGAGCCGCGAGCTCCACGTCGCCGGCAATTTGCGCCGCTCCATTCATCAGGAGATTTCGCAGCATGCCCTTCAATTTGTGCACGGCCTTCTCCACACCGGAGAGATTCGAAGTGGCGAGGGCGTTTTTGGCGTGTTGCAGACTGGCGTGGCTGTCTTGGCGAAAGACGATCAGCAATTCGCGGAGAAAGGCCTCGTCGTTATCCAGGCGATTCAAGAGTTCGCCGACGTTCCAATCGGGCTGGTTCGCAGGCGAATCTGTCGTTGGGGGTATGGGCATCTCGGATTTATTTCGCATGGTGACACGCTCGATTTCTCTCCTGAGTAATTCCGTTTGAACCGGCTTGGTGAGGTATCCGTCCATGCCTGCTTCGTGGCAGCGCTGTTGATCTTGCCCGGCGGCATGGGCGGTCATGGCCAGAATAGGTGTGCGTCTTCCTGAGGCCGTTTCCCGTTTTCGAATTTCGAGAGTGGCCTCCAGGCCACCCATTAAGGGCATTTGCAGGTCCATCAAAATGACGTCGTAGGTTTTCTGTTGGAGTATCTGGAGCGCTTGCACGCCGTGCTCCGCGATATCCACGTGATGCCCCATGTTGGCCAGAAGGCGAACGGCCAGTTTCTGGTTTACCGCATTGTCTTCGACCAACAGGATATTGCGGCGGTTCGAACGGGAAATCGTGGAAGCACCCGCCTCTTCTGGCGGGCTCTTGCGATAAAGCAAAAAGGACAAACATTCGCGTAAGGCGGTGCGCCGGATTGGCTTTACGAGCCAACGACTTCCAGCGACCTTAGCGGAGGAACTGCCGGAGGGCGTCTTCGACGTGGTGAATACCAGGACAGGTGGGGGGCTGGAAGGCGTCAGGCGCGAAACGAACTTTTCGGGAGATTCGGAAAGCAAATCGGATTGCACGATAATTAGCGCGTAGAATTGTTCTTGTTCACGTGCGTGGGCGATCAGTTGAGTTGCGTGTTTTGGGTTTTCCGCGAGATCCACGCGCAAACCCCATCGGGTTAGGAGCCATTGAAGCAGTTCGCGGTCCGTTGGTTGGTTGTCTACCACAAGCACGCGTAGACCAGCGAGCTGCTCATTGACCGGGTCATGCGATTTGGACTCGCCAGCAACGCGCGGGAACGTCAGCGTGAAGTAGAAGCAACTACCTTTGCCCAACTCGCTCTCGAGGGAAATCGCGCCACCCATGCGGTTGACGAGTTCGGAGGAAATCGATAGCCCCAAGCCGGTTCCTCCGTACTCCCGAGTGACGGAACTGTCGGATTGTTGAAAGGCCTCGAAGATTTTTGCCTGGTTCTCTCGCGCGATACCAAGGCCGGTATCGTCCACCTGAAATTTCACAACGGCGTGCTCGGAATCGGATTGCAGGCAGTTCAGTTCTAGGGACACGATGCCCTTCTGAGTGAATTTCACAGCATTGCCCAGGAGATTGATAAGAATCTGCCTCATGCGGGTGGCATCGCCTTCCACATATTCGGGAAGATCGCCAAGAACCAACCACTGGAGTTGAAGCTCTTTTTGTTGCGCGCTTACGGCCACGGTCTGCAAGGCGCTTTCCGCACAATCCAGCAGAGAAAACGGGGCCTTTTCGAGTTCCAGCTTGCCCGCTTCCAACTTCGAAAAATCCAACAGCTCTTCGATGATCTCCATCAGCGATTCCGCGGAGCTTTTGGCCAAGTTGAGATATTCTTTTTGCTCAGGGGTCAGTTGGGTATTGAGGGTAAGCTCGGTCATGCCCAGGATGCCGTTCATGGGCGTGCGGATTTCGTGACTGATGTTGGCGAGGAATCGACTCTTGGCCTCGTTGGCGAGTTCTGCGGCACGTTTAGCCTCTACCATTCGTTGTTCGGCAGCGCGGCGCTTGGTGACGTCTTCCGAAACGCCGACAAAGCCGGAAATGCTGCCGTCCGAAGCGTGAAGAGGGCGCGAACGAAAGCGCAACCAATTGACATTGCCGTCGGGCAAGAGAATGCGAATTTCGTCATCCAACTCCATACCCATCTGGCAGGCAGCAGTCCAAATACGTACGGATTGCTCTCGGTCTTCTGGATGGATGGCCTTGGCCCAGCCGTCTCCCAAGCCCTGGTTGCCAGGCAGTCCCATCATTTCGGAATATCCCTGGTTGTAGTAAATGACGTGTCCTTCGCGGTCGGCGCGGACAATCCCGATAGGTGCGGTCAAGCTCAGGGTGCGGAACCATTCTTCGCTCTCGCGAATGGCTCTTTCGGCGTCCACGCGCTTGGTGATGTCCAAAAAGATGGCGAGTTGGCCCACGGTCTTACCATCGACATGCAAAGGCGCACCGAATATCTCCACGTGGAGAATGCCTCCATCCTTTCTCGTACGCGTCAGAGTGCGGCGAAAAGTACGCCCAGCCTGGACCAAACGTTGAAACGTCCGGGCTTCCTCGGCGTATTCTCCGGTGGCGCTCAGGTCGTAGATAGATTTGCCGGCCAACTCTTCGGGACTGAAGCCAAACATCTGCCGGAATGCGGGATTGCTATGTCGGATGATTCCGTCGGAAGTACCCGAGATGATGCCCACCGGAGCAGCCTCGTTCAGCGCACGAAACGATTCGACACTTTCCTTGAGTAGCGATTCCGCCTTTTCGCGCTCGAGGATCTCCAGTTGTAGAGCCGAAGTCCGTTCGGAAATGCGCTGTTCGAGGAGATCTCTGGCATCGCGGAGTTCCTTGTCCCGCAGTTCAATGGCTTCGAGCATCTGGTTGAAATCGTGGGCCAGGCGGCTGAGTTCGGAGTGGCCCACCGCCGAGGCGCGCAGGGAGTAGGCTTTTTGCTCAGTGATGCGGCGGGTTAGAGCGGTCAAGGCCAGAATCGGCCGGGTGACCCCTTGCTGTAATAGCAATGTCAGAACGGTGGTCAGCAGAAGAGTGGCGAGAAAAATCGGAACCGCGAAACTGGCAAGGGCTTGGCGTTCTTCGCGCAAATCTGCGAGGGAGGCGCGGAGGTAAACACTGCCTAGGCGCTGATTGTCTCGCAGGACTGGCCGAGAGAGTTCGAGATGGTCGGAGGTCCAGGAGACGGTTTCTTGGTCAGTCGACGGGGCGATGCGAATCTGGGAGGCAAAGCCGGAGCGCTGGTAGCTCGCCAGCACCGAGCCATTCTTGCGATACAATACGCCCTGCTCAATGTGCACGCGGCTCTGCAACGCGTGCAACACAGTGGCTCCGTTGGTTGCATCGTCGAAGAGCAAGGCCGCCTGGCTGTTTAATCCGATCAAGTCAGCAGCCGACTGCAGTTCTTCGACCTTATGCACACGAAGAAGGTGCTCGTCGTAAACGCCGAATAGCAAGAAGGCCAGCGACAGACCAATACTACTGCTGATAAATGTCAGCAGCAGCAGCCGTGACCGGACCGATCGGTTTTTCAAGAAGCCCATTTCAACCGCCTGCCCCATTGGCGTCTTGCAGAATGCGCTTCGCCATCTCGAGTAGTCGCGCGTCCAGCTTCACGCGCACTTTATTTGTGGCTCTTAAGTTGACGGCAAACTGGAATCCGCCCTGTCTTCCGATAATCTGAACCGCGCCTCCCGCTTCCAAAAATCCGTCACTCTGTCCGAAAGTCATGACCTGCGTCCCAGCAGCGGCGGTCAAAATCCGCGCGACCCTCTTTGGTTCCAATGGGCCGATGACGAGGACGCCGCAACCTGTCAACTCTCGTTCATTGCCCAACGAGCGCACTTCCACTTTTCGATCGGCGAGGCTCACCGCACGGAATTCCTGGGAGAGGGCAAATGCGAGCAGTACATCGCCTTCCACGCAAAGCTGCAGGGACTGTGAGCCGGTGTGGGCGCTGGCCGGCCATTGCACGAAGCCTAGGAAATTCCGGAGGTAAATGGCCTCTTGCTCCTCTCGGTGAAGGCCTTCTTGCGCTGGCTTCGCTATGGGCAACCATGAGGCGAGCAGCGCCGCGAGCAAAACGATGCGCCACAGCGACGGTAACTGCCGCCGTGGGGAGCATGCAGCGCGATGGTTTATCGTGGCGCGTCCCATTTGGTCGTTTCCGCCAGACACACCTGGTTGTTCTCCGGAGCGCTAGGGATAAGACACCCCAGCGAATTGGTGCACGACACGCGCCAACTTTTTGATGGTGTCGGCTCTATCTCACAAGAATCAGAGCTTTTGCAGGCGTTGGTTTGTGAAGGAGAGGAGGACTGTTCGTGAATGGAACAGGACCCCTGCTTCAGGGTTCACTTTTGTCCACATGGTTTGTGGACCGGAGACCAGCAATTCCGGAGGCGGTCGGCCAGTTTATTTTGCCAGGGCGTTTGCTGCACTGGCAGCGAGGATGAATGCGGACGCCGTATCTACGACGTACTCATTCTCGTACCAAAGAAAGGGCCACTCGCTTTTGAGTTCCGGAAAATCCGGTTGAAGGATGGTCACACCGGGAATGACACCTCCAGGGATGAAGGTGTAATCGGCGCGGTTGTTTCCGTAGCCGATCAGCTTGGACTGGGTTCCCACACCGGAGACGTAGGAAATATTCGAAGCTGGATGTGTTCCCAACAAATAGTCCAGCGCGCGTAACGTATATTCATTGCCGATCACGTCGGGAAATGCTTGATGGAGGAAATACATTTGACCCGCGAAGCCCGCGACCAAGCCTGAGCCTCCCCAGGTGCCCATGGCGATCGGCAGGCCATACGGATTTTTGGCCAAACTCGCATCGAGCTTCTCTTTGTAAGAGACGACTATGGGCCGCAACGCATTTTTGTACTCGGAGTTCATGAATGGAATGGCTCGGACCGCCGCGCCACCGAGAAACGCAAAATGTTCCTGGATGACGGGAAGGAGTTCCGTGAGACGGTGGCGGTAGGTGTCGTTTCCTTTGGTGGCGATAAGCAATTCGACCGCGGCGCGAGTCTCTTCGTCGCGCAGATCGCCGCCAGTGGTATTGAAGGAATGGAAGAGCGCTGGCGCTTGTTGGTGTTCCTGGACCCACACTTTCTCGGCAGTTTGCAAACACTCGTCCGCCATTTTGTCGTTGTAGCCGCGGAGAACACGGCTGGCAGCGGCAAGTGCGGAGGCCGCGCCGTAGTTCAGCGGAGTGGTGTGCGTGGTGAAGGCCCAGCGGTCGTCGGGAACGCCGGAGTAGATTCCGTCGGACTGCAGGGGCGACATTTTGGGCGAATAGATCTTGCCGTCGGTGGCCGACGCGGCATCGCCAAGGTGTGTGTATTCCTCGAGCGTGGGCGCAATCACGCCGGGAATCGCATGGCCGAACAGTTTGTATTGCGCTAATAAGTAAAGGACGCCATGGGAGACCTGCTGAACGGCATCGGGGACCCCGTCTGGCTTACGGATCTGGACTAATCGGGCGTTTTCGTCGACGGTGGTGTCGTCCCAATCCAAACCGAAATTTTCGCGAGCGAGCGCCAAGTCGGTAATGACGCGGGAGTGCGTCTCCGTGCGCAGATCGAAATCGCCGGCATCGAACCAGCCGCCCACATTGATCCCAGGGATGTGTTCACCAGGGGCGAAGGGCGAATCCGTCTTGGGCCCCTGGGCGTAGCCATCAAAATGGGTGTAGTTCACGGGCGCTTGGCGGGCGTCATCTAAATGAGAGGGGCCGTGCCAGATGCGGTAGCCTTCGCGCACCTTCACATGGTCCATCTGCTCCGCGAGATAGGTATCGAGACTGAGGTGCCAGATGCGTTGGTAGGCGTCGTTCGCGATGCGGAATGGCGAGGTGATATGGCTAGAATACTCGATGGCATAAATGCCAGGTTCGTGCACAGAGGAAAAGTCGAATTGCGCATATTGGTATCGCAGCCACTGGCCCCAAGGTTTGACTGGGCCGCGAAAGATTTCTTTGTATTGGCCATTGGCGCCGATTCGAAGTACACCCGCGGTTGGTGCGACGGTGTCCCGCGGATCCAGTTCAAGCACAGCAGTCTTTGCGCGCGCGGGAGTGTAGCCGACCTGGTTGTAGGCAATCACCGGAGGACGAGTCCAGCCGGGGATTACGCTGAGTCGAATGTGCCAGACCACTACTTCCCCGGTTTTGTCGGCGGGAATCGCGGTGCGCAAGACGAACCAGCCGTTGGGCGCCTGGTTGCGGCCGTCATATAAGAATAGGTTGCCGGTGTCGGAGGTAACACCGACGCGGGTCTGCGGATCTTCCGGGGAGAGGACAATAGCGCGGCCACTGGCCAGAGCTACGGGCTCCGTCATGCCATTCGCGTCCTTTGCCAGCGGGCCGCCGGGATGCCGTGGGAAAATGCCGGCGGTCTGGTCCAAGATGTAGGACTTGCCGAAGTAGGCAGTGGGCAGAAACTCGAGATTAAAACCGGCCTTGCCAAGCAGCGCCTGAGGAATGGCGCGGTCCAATACCACGGCGACACGAATGCCATCCTCCTCCGGACGGACGTCGATTCGGTAATCGAATCCGCGATCGGGATATGAGAGGGAAGCAATCAGTTCGTTGGGTGACGCACCGCGTTTGCGGTCCTGAAACTTCGGAATGGGATCCCACTGCGCGGGAGTGGGGGAAAGGCGAACGTCGCCATTGGTGGCGATGCGCTGCTCATGGAAGATGATCTCGAGCCCGCTCATCTTTTCGTCGCCGAAAACGCCGTGGTAGGCGTTGTGGAACAGGAAGACGCTGAGCCCGTGGCATTCCAGCGCATCCTGAGGGGTTAATTGCAGCGCGGATGAACTTGCATCAACCCCACCAAGACCGGGAGTTAAGAGCAGAAGCAGCAGCACCAAGCAGCAACCGCAAAAAGCTTTTCGCAATGTTCCTCGCATCCTGCTAATGAGCCGGCGCCAGTGTCTGAATATAACGGCCGGCGAAAGTTAGAAAGGTGGGCCAATTTGGGCCGGTGGTATGCCCGCCGCGGTGCTGGCGAAAAGCAACGTCCCCGGAAATGAGAGCCGTTTCCATGGGAGGAAACTCGGTTGTGCCCAGCCCTTTCTTGCCCAACAGTTCATACACGGGACCGGCATTCACAGCGGCCAGAAACATCCCTTTGGCGTCGACCCAGCCACCTTCTACTTGTGGTGAACCGGCGCTAATGAATACGGGGCGCGGGGCACACAAAGCGATGAGTTCGTGGGCGTCCACCGGGAGATCGCTTGGCGTGAGCGGGCCCGCGTACTTCAAGAAGTTGCCGGCCATCCAATGATACTCGCTGGTGGAGACGAGATTTTCCACTTGCTCACCGAAGTTTCGGCGAAAAATTTTGGCTCCGCCGGCGCCGGAAGAACCGATGAAGCCGATGGCGAATCGCTGATCGTAGGCCATAGTGAGCAAGGCCGCTTTCCCGTAACGGGAGAGGCCTTCGATACCGACCTGCTTTGCGTCCACGGCTCTGTCGGTTTCGAAATAATCCAGTGCCCTGCTGGCACCCCAAGCCCAGGCCCGTAAAGCGCCCCAATCCTCCAGCGAGCGCGGCTGTCCCTTATTGACTAGGCCGATGATGCCCTCGGTCAGCCCAGCGCCGCTGTCGGCTTGCACGCTGGTGGGAATCAATACCGCGTAGCCCCAGCCCTTCGCCAGAACTTGCTGCTGCCAGGTTGGCCCGGTTCCCTCAAAAGCGACGCGCTGCGCCTCAGAGAGGCGCTTTCTGATGGCTTCTAATTGTTCTGGGCTCAAGCCGAATTCCATAATCACCGGGACGGGCCCAGAGGCGTTCGCGGGCGTGGACAGCGTCAATTGAATGTCCACGCGAATGGCGAGGCAGGAAGAATTGTCCACATGCCCCACAAGTTTCTTGGTGACAATCGGAATACCCGCGTTCTGCTCGTGGATGGTACTCAGGACTTCCCATTTCACAGCGGGTGTGTTTTTGGGGACCGGGCCGTAAACCTCGCGGTCAAACTCCTCGACGATTTCAGGGCGTCGCTCGTGCCACCACATTTCGGGGGTAGTGACTCTCTGCCCGTTATTTAGAGTGAGGGGATCCGGCAAATACAGTGGACCGACCTTGGATTCATCGAAGTTCGCGGCATTGGGGGATTTCGGGTCGCCGTCAGGCCCGCGACGCAATGATTGGATGTGCAGCAGGTCGAGCAGCCGTTGGTGGTCCTGTTCCGCGGTCAAATGAACGGGTGGAGGATTGGTGTTTTGCAGCGGGCCGGGAAAAAAGATCAACAGAAATAAGAAGGGCAGGAAGTGCGGTCGCGCAGAGATCATGGTTAGTCGTGGAATAGCCAAGCGAAAGAAAAATGCGGCGGGGCGGGGGGTGACCGCCACGCCGCATGGGGTTGAACTGCTCTACGGGCTGGCTCGCTAGAACGTGAACTTCAACGCTAGCTGGATTTCCCGGGGGTCATAGGCGCTGGTAACTTGGCCAAAGTTGCTGGAACCCAAGTTGGTGCTGATGCCGCCCAGTGCGGCGTTGCCGATCCACTGTGGATGGTTCCAGATGTTGAAGAACTCGGCACGGAATTGCAGGTTGGTGCCGCGTTCCTGGTTGAACATGAAGTTTTTGAACAGCGAGATGTTCCAGTTCTGCAGGCCCGGGCCGCGCACGGAGTTGTGCGGGGTATCGCCCCAAGTGCCGGCTGCCGGCATGGAGAACGCCGCCGTGTCGAACCACTCTTGCACGGTATGTGGGTTGCTGAGTGAGCCGGTCACGTCCGGACGGTTGTTGCAGTCAGGAACAACGCTGCATACGTTCTCTCCAGTGACCCCGATGTTCAAGGGAGCGCCGCTTTGGGCGGTGACGATCCCGGAGATTTCCCAGCCGCCCAAGGTGGTCTTCATCAACTTGTTGTCGCTGTTCTTCAGCAACGGAACGTCGTAGACAAAGTTGACGAAGAAGTTGTTGCGAATGTCGAAGAATGACGGTCCCCAATCATATTTCCAGCCTGCGTACGGGTTGGATATGTTGTTGAGGTCGAAGCTGTTGCTGGTGCCCGCCATGGGGTCCCAGGTGCGCGAGTAGGTGTACCCTACCTGATAGGTCAGGTCGTTTTTCAGCGTCGTGCCGCGGAAGCTGAATTGCAGCGAGTTGTACAGCCCGTTGGCTTCGTTCTGTGCCAGGGCAATGCTGTTGTAACCTGGATAGGTCACATTGGCATTGTAGGTTTGCGCCAAGGAAGCGGTGGTTTGCATCCCTGGTAAGAGGCCCTCTGGCACGAGGTCAATGTTCTGCAGAAAGCTCTGGTGCCGGTTCATGCTGCCGACATAGGACACCGACAGCACCGACTTGGCGCCAATGGCTTGCTGAATACCCAGGCTGTACTGGCTGCTGCGCGGTGCCGCATAGCTACCGTTAAGCAAACCGGTGATGCCGCTAACCGGAGTTTCCGCAGCCACCGTCTGCCCATTCACTACGCTGGTGCCTGGGTTGGACAACAACACGTTCGGGAAGCTGACGCCGGCGGCAAACGGAACGTTGCCAGCCATGTCATACATATCGTTGCCCTGGATGCGCTCGTACATGATGGCGTAGCCGCCACGGATGACGGTCCTGCCGGACCCGGTCAGGTCATAGGCAAAACCCAAACGCGGCCCGAAGTTCTTCCAGGCGCCATTCACGCAGCCCCTGGGAGTGCCCTGCTGTCCGCAGACCACCTCGCCGTTGGTGTACAGCGGCAAGTTGGCGAGAATCGCGTTCGGACTGGTGCTCAGGCCCGGGCTGGTTGAACTCACGCTCTGATCCCCGGGATTCAGGATAGCGGCATCGGCTTGGTTGTACAGGTTGGGATAGAAGTTGGACATGACCGAATTGGCTTCATAAGTGTGCGGAATACCATCCCACCGCAAGCCAAGGTTCAAGGTCAGCCGGTTGTTTACGCGCCAGTTGTCCTGGACATACAGGCCAATGGAATTGCTGTTCCATTGCCCGGTCTCTTGCACCGCGTTCTCGTTGTAGCTATTGGCATAGCCCAGCAGGAAATCGGCAAAGTCGTTGCCGGTGTAGAACCCGTTAAAGTTGTAGCCGCCTTGCGTGTTCTGGAACCAAGACTGCGACTTTGAATAGAACAGATAATCGCCGCCGATCTTCAGCTGGTGCCGGCCTTTGGTCCAGGAAACGTCGTCGCGAAATTGATAACTGTTGGCGTCGTTGTTCCAAGGCGTCCAGTTGGCGGTGTAATAAGTGCCGGTGCTGCCGCCCAATTGGATCGCTGGAATGCGGTTATCCGCGTTGGGTCCGTCGAAGTAGCGGTTGAACGTGTAGTCCGATGGGGCGGAAACCAAGCCAGTGGGCAAAATGTGAATGCGGTTGCCGTTGTAGTTGAAGGCCACCTCGTTCACCAGCGTCGGACTGATCACATACGCGGCATGCACCACCGCGGCATAGGAGGGGTTACCGAAAGTGTTGCCGACGGTTGGCACGTTATCGCTGCTCCACATGGTGGTGGCGAAGGTCTGCGACGCCTGCTCGGCCACGAAGTGTCCGAAGATGGTCAGCTTGTCGCTGACGTTCTCATCGATGCGAACAATTTCTTCTCGCACGTTCGTCGGTGCAGCCACCGGCGCTTGGAAATTGTTGCCAACGGTAGGTGCCGGGAAGATCCCGCCATATTTGCCACCGGCGGTTAGCAGCGCGGTTGAGTTGGGATTGATCAAGCTCGAAGGAATCACGTTGCCCGGAAAGGCTTGCAAGACGCCACCGTTGGTTCCATTGCAGGAGCCATCGCTCCCTGGGGTGCTGAGGGTCAAACCGGCTCCGGTGAATTGCTGCTGCAACGCGGAAGACAGTTGGTTTGAGCACGGTACGTGTAGCTGCGCCAAGGTGTACGCGGAAGTCGAGAAATTGCCACCATAATAGGCGGTTGGAGGCACAGGCTGGTTGATCGGGGAACCCGCGGTGATCAGGTCGCGCCATTCCATGTTGTAAAAGAAGAACGTCTTGTTCTTGTTGGGGTTATACAACTTGCCGAACGTGACCGGACCGCCCGCGTTGAAACCATACAGGTTATAGCGGAGTTCTCCAACCTGCTGTGGAGCAGGGTTGAAGTAGTTGCGTGCGTCCAGGGCGTTGTTGCGGAAGAATTCCCACAACGAGAAGTGGAAGTCCTTGGTGCCAGACTTGACGGCGGAACTGATCGTGCCGCCCGAAGACAGCCCATACTCCGCGCTGTAGTTGGAGGTCAACGTCTGGGTTTCCGCGATGGCATCGATCGATGGCGCGATGCTCGAAGTGCCGCCCGAACCGCGGTCATAGTTCTCGCCGCCGTCCAGCAGGTACAAGTTGTGCCCCGGCCGGTTGCCGTTGAAGCTGACATCGGCGTTCGCATTCACAGCCATCGGGTTTTGGAATGACGGCATCAGTGCATTCGCGCCCGGCGTCAGGATGATATAGGTATAAATGCTTCGGCCATTGGTGGAGAGTTCCGACATTTGCGTGCCGCTCGACAGCGAACTTACTTCGCTGCTGTCGGTCTGCACCGCTAAGGCGTTCGATTCTACCGAGACCGTCTCCGCCTTAGTGCCCATCTTCATCTGGAAATCCACGCGGATACGATCGTTGACGTTCAGCACTACGCCCTTGGATTCTTCCACCTTGAAACCGGAAGCCTCCGCCTTCAAATTGTAGGTGCCGATGGGCAGCCCCGGAGCCACGTACTGACCGACGTCGTTGGTCGTCAGCGTACGTGTTACTCCCGTCTTGACATTGGTAATCGTGACGCCCACGTTCGGTACCACGCTACCGCTGGGGTCCGTTACCGTGCCCACAATCGTTGCCTCTTGCGCCGCCGCAAAGAAAGGCAAACCTAGAAAGATAAGCAGAACAACTGCCCAACTAAGCCAATTTCGTTTTGCTGAAAAATAGTTGCTGAGAACAGACGAGGACGAACAGATCATTTAGCAATCCTCCACTCCCCTCGACCGACCGGCAGGCACCCATAAACACACCGTTAACGTACACGCAGCATCCTCTCACTGCATCTGCGTGTCAAGACTTTTTTCGATGTTCCAAAAAGAAATTACAAATACCGGGCGCTTACTAAATCCATTTAGTAAGTCGGCATAGACTACGAGGTTTTTCGTAAGCTGCACATTCTGAATGAAATACCTGTTAACAGACAGATCCCGGCCGCAAAACGTGAAAGCACCGCAAAATTGCCCAAGATATACCTCGGGGAGCATCCAAGAACTAGATAGGGAACAGAAATAGGGCCGCTACACCGCTGCACTGATTTTGGCGACGGTTTCGGCGAGTTTCGCGTCCGTCAGGCGAATTTCCCGGAAAAGATGCAGATTCGAAGACATCACGACTCCGGGACTGAGGTGAACGGAGGGGGGAAAGCTGACTTTGTTTGTGAGATGGTCAGCCAAGACACGAACTGCAATTTGTCCCTGGCGGTAAGGCTGCTGATAAATGGACGCGGCAATTGTTCCTTTTTGGAAGTAAGGGGACATTTCCGAGAACAAGTCGGTGGTGATCAGTTTGATCTTGCCGCCCAAACCGCGGGCTCCCAGCGCGCGACATACGGGTAAGCAGTTGACCGTGTTTACGTAAATGCCAGCCAGATTGGGCAAGCGGCGCAGCAAATCGAAGGTTTTCTGAAAGCTTTCGTCTTCGTCTTCGTGGCCTTCGATGACCGCGGCGATCTTTCCGCCCGGGCAATGACGGGGAAAAGCGTCGGAGAAACCGTCCGCTTTCTTGCGATGGTCTTCGGCCATGAGCATGCCGGCTACCACCGCGACTTTGGAACCCGGTGGCACAAATTTCCCCATGAGTTCACCGGCCAAACACCCGTTCAAATACGGTTCGACACACACGACGCTGGAGCGATTGCTTTCGGGCGCATCGGTGGAAACGCAAACGACGCGCACACCCTTTTGTTCGGCGGCGTCAATGAGAGGCTTGAGGTCCTTTGGATTTCCAGCAGTCAGAATGATTCCGTCGACGCCGCTGTCCAGGAGCGCCTGAAATGCCTCCGTATCCCCTTCCCCGAGCACTTGAACAGGACGGTTGACAAACTGGACGCCCAGTTGCGATATGCGCTTCTCTTCATCGAGCACACCGCTCCAAAGCTGATCGTAAAAGAAGCGAATTTCGCGGGGAATACAAACGCCAATGCGGGCGTTGGCGCGAGCCACCGACAACGCGCGGGCCGCCAAGTTGGGGGTATACCCGATTTGCCGCGCGATTTGCAGAATACGCTGGCGGGTGGACTCGTTGATTCCCTCGCGCCCGTGTAGAGCGCGATCGACCGTGCCGATGGAAACCTGAGCGATGTCCGCAATCAGATGAATGCCGCGTCTCTGCTTGGCCATGTACACACTCGCAAAAATTCTATGCCCGTTCTGTAACCCGTGGAGGAGAAGGGAAAATGCATCACAGGAAAAACCTGTGCGTGTACGTAAACAGTGTACGCGGGATAATCGTGAACCTTCGTAGCCGACTCCGCCGGTTGCAACTTGCGAAACCCTGGTCTGCGAGAGTATATGACGTTGCGAGCCACGAAATCCACCCACTCGGCGCTACTCGTCAGCTTCGCCAGTTGCCGCCCGGATCACCGCGGTGAACGCCGGCTTGGGCTGGCCACTGCGATCGAAGAGCAAAGGATAGCTGGTGCGCCCCTTAACCGGCCAGTCGTTGCGCCAAGAGTCACCATCGGTGACGCCCCAGAAAGTGACCCTGGAGATGAGGCCGCGATGCTTTAGAAATACACCGAACAGTTCCGCGTAACGCTGCGCCAGAGCCTTCTGCACTGAATCGGGCAGTCCGTTGACATAAGGATTCAGGCTGGCATTCGCTTTGATGTTCGTGGTGATGTCTGCGGTATCTTGATTGGCCGTTCGTGGAAGCACATCGATATCTAGTTCGGAGATAACCACCTTGACGCCCAGTTTGCCGAAGGCGGCGATGGTGGCATCCTGCTGTTCGACGCTGGGCCAGGTGAGGCTGTCATGTCCCTGCAGGCCGACGGAAGTGATGGGCACGCCTTTGGCCTTAAGTTTGTCGATAAGTGCCAGGGCCCCGTTTCGCTTCGGCTCATTCTCCAGAGAGTAGTCGTTGTAGGTGAGTTGGGCTTGCGGGTCGGCTTCGTGCGCATATTGGAAGGCCTTTTCGATATAGTCTTCGCCAATGATTTTGAGCCAGAGGGACTGGCGCAGGGTGCCGTCCTCGTTGAGAGCTTCATTGACGACATCCCAGCTATGGATTCGGCCTTTGTAACGTCCCACGACGGTGTGAATGTGGTCGCGCATGCGCTGCAACAGAATTTCGCGGGTGACCAGGTTTCCTTGCGCATCCCGAAACACGTCGCTGGGGATCTGGTTATGCCAGATGAGGCAGTGTCCCACGATGAACATGTGGTTCTGCTCGCCAAAGGCCACGTATTTGTCCGGGAGGTCGAAGGAGTAAGTGTCCAGCCGGGGATGGACGTTCTCCCATTTCAGTGCATTTTCCGGGGTGATGGAGTTGAACTGGGTTTTGATCAACGCGGCGCCGCGCGCATCTTTTTCCGAAAATTGTGCGGCGTTCACCGCAGCCCCGATGTAGAAGTCCGGTTTGTAGGCATCCTTGAGTGTGGCTGGGGCGTCGGCTTTCGCGGCCAAGACTGTGGTCATGACCAGCGTCGTCGAGATCCATCGCCGTTTGGCATTCATTCGGACCCTCCCAAGGCTTGCAGCGTGCGACGAAGCCGTAGGGATCCTGCGCTGCTTACGGCACGACTGAACGGGTTGCGGAAAAAGTCGAAAAGCAGTTCCTCAAGGGCTGAAGCCCGGTTGATTGCCAAGCATTGATGTCGGAGCTGAAGAGTCTGTGTGGCAACTCCTGGTTTCGATCCGGTGCAGCTGCAGTTCAAGGCCGAACTGCGATGCAACTTGCTGCGCCGGTCAGTTAGCGCGTGCTGCCGTGCCTAAGCGACC
>Ga0335072_10000793_pt1 | contig 56223 bp, 43 predicted proteins | sample Lox_Sample_21_FD_206725 | JGI IMG/M metagenome (GOLD analysis project Ga0335072, IMG submission 206725) | Soil microbial communities from Loxahatchee National Wildlife Refuge, Florida, United States - Lox_Sample_2.1 | ecosystem: Environmental > Terrestrial > Soil > Wetlands | place: USA...
GGCCGCCGGCCTGGAGCACGCGATCGGCGACGTCGTCGCGATGATCGACGCCGACCTGCAGGACCCGCCCGAGCTGATCCCCGACATGATCGCCCAGTGGAGCCAGGGCGCCGACGTCGTCTACGCCGTGCGCAAGCAGCGCGAAGGCGAGACGGCCTTCAAGCTCGCGACCGCCTCGTGGTTCTACAAGCTGTTCGACAAGCTCGCGCAGGTCGACCTCGAGCCGAACTCCGGCGACTTCCGGCTGCTGGACCGCCGCGCGCTGGACGCGCTGCTGGCGATGACAGAGCGCTCGCGCTTCCTGCGCGGCATGACCGTGTGGGTCGGCTTCAACCAGACCGCCGTCTCCTACGAGCGCGACGCCCGCGCCGCGGGCGAGACGAAGTACACGCTGCGCAAGATGCTGCGCTTCTCGCTCGACGCGATCGCCTCCTTCTCGCACCTGCCGCTGCAACTGGCGACGTGGATCGGGCTGCTGTCGGCGGGCGTCGCCTTCGTCGCGATCCCCGTCGTGATCGTGCTGCGGGTCTTCGACTCCTACCTGCCGGGCTTCGGCTCGATCACGATCGCGATCCTGCTGCTGGGCGGCATCCAGCTGATCGCGCTGGGCGTGATCGGCGAGTACGTGGGCCGCATCTACGACGAGGTCAAGCACCGCCCGCTGTACATCGTGCGCGAGGAGCGCAACCAGCCGCTGCCGCCCGGCGACGCCGTCGCCGGGCCGATCGCCCGCGCGGGCCTCGCCGCGCGCGGGCGCAGCTCCTCGACCGAGACCAGCCGGGTCGGCTGAGGCCGGCGCTCCGGGCCGAGACGAGACTCGTTACGAACTCGTGCACGACCGCTCCGCCGCGCGTGCGGCGGTGTTCTTGGCGGCAATGAGAACCCTTCGTCCCGCACTGGCGGCCGCGCTGGCGCTTTGCGCGCTGTGCGCCCCGGCCGCGCATGCCGAAGCGTGCCCCGGGGCAGGCTCCGAACCCTGCCCCTACGCATCGGCCTCGATCGTGGGGCAGCGCGCCGAGGGCGTGCTGCGTTTTCCCGAGGCCGTCGCGGTCGACTCGTTCGGGAACGTCTACGTCGCCGACCAGCTGAGCTTCGTCGTGCAGAAGTTCACGGCCGCGGGCGAATTCGAGACCGAGTGGGGCTCCTTCGGCGGCGGCCACGGGCAGTTCGGGCCGATCGGCGGCCTGGCCACGGACGCCGCGGGCAACGTCTACGTCGTCGACTCCAGCCACAACCGGATCGAGAAGTTCGACCCGAACGGCGACTTCATCACGCAGTGGGGCCACAAGGGTTCCGAACCGGGGCAGTTCAACTTCGGCTCCTCCTTCGACTACACGAAGCCCCCCGGCGGCGGGATCGCCGTCGCGGGCAACTACGTCTACGTCGCGGACTCCGGCAACAACCGGATCGAGCGCTTCAACCTCGAAGGCGGCGAAACGATGGAATGGGGCACGAAGGGCTCGGGCCCCGGCCAGTTCCGCTATCCGCGCGGCCTCGCCGCCAACGCGACGGAGGTGCTGGTCGCCGACGACGACAACCACCGGATCGAGAAATTCGACCCCAGCGGCGCCTTCCAGGCCGCGGTGGGAACGCAGGGCACGGGACCCGGGCAGTTCGCCTTCCCCTACGGCGTCGCGCTCGACGCCGCGGGCAACGCCTACGTCGCCGACGACCTCGGCCACCGCGTCGTCAAGCTGAACCCCGACCTCTCGTTCGCGGGCGCGTGGGGCGGGTACGGCACGAAACCCGGCCAGCTCGCGTTCCCGCGCGCGATCGCCAGCGACCCCGCGGGCGACAACTACGTCGCGAACACCGCGAACGACCGCGTCGAGGTGTACGGCCCCGAAGGGCGCTTCCTGCACACGATCGGCGCCTCCGCGCGCGGCCTGGGCACGCTCACCGGCCCGCGCGGCCTCGCGCTCGACCCGAGCGGGGGCCTGCTGGTGTCGGACACCGTCGGCAGCCGCGTCGAGCTGTTCGCGCCGGTCACCGACGCCTTCGCGGGGCAGTGGGTGACAGCGGGCGGGCACTCCTCGAGCTTCTCGAAGCCGACCGGCATCGGCATCGACCCGCGCGGGTCGGTCTACGTCGCCGACCAGGGCAACGAACGGATCGTGCGCCTGTGGGGCGACGGCACCTACCTGTCCGAAATCGGCGGGCCGAACGCGATCGGCGGCGCGCAGTTCAACGGCATCGCCGCCGTCGCGGTGGCGCCGGTCTCCGGGCGCGTGTACGCCGCGGACGCGGGCCACAACCGCGTGCTGGTGTACGGGCCGGAAGGGAAGCTGCTCGCGCGCTGGGGCGCCAGTGGCGGCAGCGGGGCCGCCGGCAGCGCGCCGGGGGCGTTCAACCACCCCAGCGGCGTCGCGGTCGCCAGCGTGGCGCCGGGCGAAGAAGTGATCTACGTCGCCGACAAGGGCAACGACCGCGTCGTGAAGCTCGACGCCGACGGCGACGTGCTGCGCAGCTGGGGCGGGCGCGGCGGCGGCGAGGGCCGCTTCCACGCCCCGGCGGGAGTCGCGGTCGACGGCGCCGGCGACGTCTACGTGCTCGACGGCGAAAACAACCGCGTCCAGGAGTTCGGCCCGGAGGGACGCTTCCTGGCGAAGTGGGGGTTCCGCGGCACGGGCCTGGGCGACTTCTCCCAGCCCTCGGCGATCGCCGTGGACTGCGCGGGCAGCGTCTACGTCGCGGACACGAACAACAACCGCGTCGAGCGCTTCAACCCCGTCAGCCCCGCGCCGAGCCCCGGCGGCTGCCTGCCCGCAGGGAGCTGGCCGCCGCCGCTGGACGTGGCGCCCGTGCTGAGCATCCGCCTGCCCCGTTCGAGCGGCGTGCTGGCCCGCCACGCGCTGGCGCTGAGCCTTGGCTGCGAACGCGGCTGCAAGGTGCTGGTCAGCGGCACCCTGACCGCCGTCACCGGGAAGCGCCGCAGCTCGGTGGCGCTGCTCGCCGCCGCCCGCTCGCTGCCGCGCGCGAAGGCCGGGCACGTGCGCCTGCGGCTGTCGGCGAAGTCGCTGCAACGGATGCAGCGGGTGCTGGGCAAACGCCGCGGCATGACCGCTCGCGTGCGGATCGTCGCGGTCGGCCCGACCGGCCGCCGCACGACGGCGCTGCGCACGTACGCCGTCTCGCGCTGAGCCGCGCGCGTCGTACATGGGACGGGAGGCCTCGCACGCCGCTCAAGGCGCGGCGGCGCGGCGGCCGATAAAGCCGGTATGGCAGCTGAGGAGCGCTGGCGCGACGACCAGCCGAACATGGACCACCGCCGCGAGCGGATCAGGATCGAGACCGAGCGCCACCGGATCGAGGGCGACCTGACGCTCGCGCGCGACGGCTACCGCAGCCGCGTATCCGACGTGCTGAACGCCTCCGAGCGCGACTTCCTGACGCTGACCGACGCGACGGTCGCGCCGCTGGACGGAGGGGCGCCGGAACTGCACCCGTACCTGACGATCGCGCGCCAGCACATCGTGTTCGCGGTCGCGGGCTCCGAGACGCCGGAGGGCTGAGCGCCCGCGGCGGGCCGGGGCTCGCCCCCTTCCGGGACCCGCCCACGGTGCCGGGACCCCGCCCACGGTGCCGGGCCCCGCCGACGGTGCCGGGACCCCGCCCACGGTGCCGGGACCCCGCCCACGCCCCCAAGGCGCGTCCCTGCGCCGCCGTCGTACATGCGTCCGCGGCGGTCGACAGTCGCCGCCCCCGCCGTACTTTTCCTGTCATGTGCCCTGCGTTGCAAACCGAGGTCGAGCGGCGCGGCGGACCGGGCTTCGGCGACGCGGCCGGCATCGGATCGGGCCGGCGGCGGACGCGTCGAGGCGCCCACCGCCCGCGGCGCCCGGCCTCGCGCCCCACCGCCGACGCACGGGCGCGCCCGCTCGTCGCGACGGCCGAGCTGCCACCGCCGCAGACGCGGATGCTCCGCTACCTGCCACTGGCGATCGCGGCGACCGCGACGGTGATCGTGCTGCCCGCCGTCGTGGTCGCCGCGCTGATGCCGCGGGGAGGCGTCGTGATGACGCTCTGCTCGGCGCTGGCGGGGATCGCGCTGTCGGTGGCGCTCGCGGCGACCGGCGCCGCGCTGTGGAAGCGCCAGCCGCGCTCGCGCGACGTCGTGTTCGCCGACCTGATGCTGTGGTGCTGGCTGCGCCGCTACCGGACCGAGCAGCGCCTCTCGCAGGCGCGCGACCTGTTCGAAGCGGCGCGCAAAGCCGGCCCCGACGTGAACATCGAGCTGCTGCTGGGGCTGAGCCGGCTGCTCGAAGCGCGCGACGCCTACCTGCACGGCCACAGCCAGCGCGTCGCGCGCCATGCGGTCCAGATCGCGCGGGCGATGGGGCTCTCGCCGCGCGAAGTGGCGAAGATCCGCACCGCGGCGGAGGTCCACGACGTCGGCAAGCTCTACACGCCGCGCGAGATCCTGAACAGCCCCTACCCGCTGAACAAGGAGGAGTTCGAGGTCGTCAAGCGCCATGCCCCGCAGGGGGCCGAGATGGTGAGCGTCGTGGGCGACCCGGAGATCACCGCGATGGTGCGCCACCACCACGAGCGGATCGACGGCGGCGGCTACCCCGACGGCCTGGTCGGCGCGGAGATCCCGCTGGGGGCGCGGATCATCGCGGTGGCGGACACGTTCGACGCGATCACCTCCGATCGCGCCTACCGCTCGGCGGGCTCGCAGAAACGGGCGCTCGACGTGCTGGCCGGAGAGGCCGGCGCGCAGCTGGACCCGCACGCCGTCGCCGCTTTCCAGCAGGGCTACTCGGCGCGGCGCTCGGTCGCCTGGTACGCGGCCGGCGCCGTGGTCGCCCAGCGGGTGGCGTTCGCGCTCCAGTCGCTGACCTCGAACTTCGGGCTGGGCTTCGCCTCGGTCGGGGCGCTCGCCCCGGCGGTCGGCGCAGCGGGCGTGCTGGCGCTCTCGCCGGGCGTGTTCCGCGCTTCGCAGGCGCCCCATCCCTCCCAGCCGGCGCCCGGCGAATCGGCCGCGCTGGTGCAGCCGCTCGACGCGGCGGTAGGCAGCGGCGCCACCGGCGGCGCCGGACTGCCGCAGCGGGGCGGTGCGCGCGGCGGGCGGCCGCTGGCGCACGTCGAGCCGCTGGGGCCATCGCGCAGCGGCCTCGCGGGCGGCGGCCCGGGTAGCGGCTCGGCGCCTGCGACGGGTGGCGGGAGCGCGACGCCGAACGGCCTCGCCCCCGCGGGCGGCTCCTCCGGCGGGGCGGGCGGCTCCGGTGGCGGCTCCCCCGCGGCCGGCGGCTCGGCGCCGATCGTCGGGGAAGGCACCACGCCCGTGAAAGGCCTGCCCGAAGCCACGCTCCCGAAACCGGGGGGCGGCACGCCGAGCGTGACGGTCCCGAGCATGAGCACGCCCAGCGTCAGCACGCCGACGCTCAGCACCCCCGGCGTGACGACTCCGAGAGTGACGACGCCCGGCGTCTCGGCGGCGGGCGTGGCCGTACCCAGCGTGACCGTGCCCAGCGTGACGATCCCCGGGGTCACCGTGCCACCGGTCACGGTGCCGCCGGTGAAACTGCCGAGCGTCAAACTCGGCGGCTGAGCGCGGCGGCGAGGCCCGGCGCCCGGACCGACGGCGCCCCGGGCACCTGGAAGCTCGCGTCGCCCCAGGCACCTGGAGGCTCGCGTCGCCCTAGGGGACCTGGAAGCTCGCGGCGCTCTGGACCGTCCCCGCGGGGGCGGCGGTGTTCGTGACTTCGATCGGGCCGCTGCCGGCTCCCGCCGGGACGACGGCCTTCAGCTTCTTCGCTGAGAGGAACGTGACCTGGCCGGCGGGCGCGCCCGCGAAGGCGACGGTCGAGCTGGCGGTGAAGCCGACGCCCTTGACGGTGACGGCCTTGCCCTGCGGGCCGTGCTTCGGGGAGAAGGCGGTGACCGAGAGCGTCGGCGTGTACTTGGCCTTCGTCGTGAAGTCGCCCCCGGGAGCGGAGACGGCGACTTTGCCGGGCTTCGCTCCGTCGGGCACGATCGCTTCGATCTTGGTCGAGGAGATCACCGAGAACTGCGCGGGCAGCTTGCCCAGCACGACTTCGTCCACCGAGCCGAGCCCCGTGCCTTCGATCGTGAAGGTCGAGCCCGTGATCCCGCTCGTGGGGCTGAAGCCGGTGACCGAGGGGACGCTGGGGCCGGCGGCGGCGATCGGCGCCGAGGACGCGGGGGCGCTCTCGCCCGCGGCGTTCTGCGCGGTCTCCTGCAGGCGCAGCATCGAGCCCGTGTCGGCCGCCGTGACCGTGTAGCTGTCGGCGGTGGCGCCGGCGATCGGCACACAGCCGTAGCCCGCGGAGTTGCAGCGCGCCCACTGCTCGGACAGCGACGTCGGCGCGGGGCTCCAGCCGCCGTGCACGGCGGTGAGCGTGCGCCCCTGTTCGGCGACGCCGGAGATCGCCGGCAGCGAGACGACTTCGGGCGCGCCTTCGATCGCGAAGGCGCCGGTGCCCAGCGGGCTGCCGACGCCGGTGGGGCCGTCGTATCCGGCGACGGCCTGGCACTCGCTCGTGCCGCCGCAACTGCCGTTTTTGCCGGCGGTGACGTCGTAGAGCCGGCCGGCGTCGCCGAGGTGCGAGTACAGCGTCGAGGCGGGGTAGCCGACGCCACGGGCGCCGCCCGCGAGCGCGAACTCCGCGGCGACGATCGGGGCGGCGACCGAGGTGCCGCCCCAGACGCCCCAACCCGTCGGGCTGCCCCCGCCTTCGGGCGTCGAGTCGTAGACGTCGACGCCCGTTTCGGGGTCGCCGATCGCGGCGACGTCAGCGACGGAGCGCCCGCTGCCGCAGCCGGTCGCGGCGAAGTTGGGGACTTCGCCCTGCCACGGGGCGGCGCTGAAGATTTTGCTGCAACCGCTGCCGCCTTCGTCCCAGACGGTGCTGGTCCAGACGCCTTTGCTTTCGCTCAGCGAGGTGCCGCCGACCGCCAGCACCTTCGAGGAGTCGGCGGGGAAGTTCGCGGCTGCGCCTTCGCCGGGGCAGGCCTTGTTGAAGTAGCCACAGTCGCCCGAGCTGGCGGCGAGCACGATGCCGGGGTGGTCGTAGTAGCTCGCGCCGAGGCTCGTGTAGCTTTTTTCCTCCGGGCCGCCGTATGAGTTCGAGATCTCGTCGGCGCCCAGTTCCGCGGCGGTGTTAACCGATTCGCCGAGGTCCGAGAAGTCTTCGCTGGAAGCCTCGACCAGCAGGATCCGGCAGGTCTGGCAGATCGCGCGCACCATCTGCACGTCGATCGAGATCTCCGAGGCCCATTCGCCCTGCTTTTTCGGCAGCGGGCTCGCGTGACCCGACTCGTTGACCTTCGTGAAGCAGCCGTTCGCCGTCGTGCAGGGCGGCAGCCCGAACTGTTTGTCGTAGACGTCCAGGTCCGCTTCGGCGGTGGGGTCGTCGAAGGCGTCGACGACCGCGACCGTCTGCACGTGCGAAGCGTCGGTTTCGCTCGGCAGCTCATAGGCTTCGTGCAGAGCCTGGGGGGTCAGGTAACCGGGGTACGGGCTTTTCACCGTGACGGCCGGCTGCGCGCCGGAGGCGGCTTCGCGCGACTGCGTCAGGGCGTTCGCATGCAGCTGCGCTTCGCCGAGCGCCGCGGGCACGAGCTTCATCGCCAGGCAGCGGGCAGCGCCCGGGCGGGCCTGCCCGCATACGCGCTGGACGCGGAACGGGCCAGCCGGCGCGGCTGCGGCCGGCGTGGCGGCGGCCGGCGCGGCGGCGGTGCCTTCCACCGGCGCGGCGGCGCCTTCCACCGGCGCGGCGCTCGCGGCGGCAGCCACGGCCCCGGCGGGGGCGAGCACGGCGGCGAGCAGCATCAGCACGCAGGCGAGCGTGCCGAGCGCAAGCGCACGGGTGCGCGTCATCGATCCCTCCCTTCGGTCCTGCTCACCGACCCCTCCACTCGTCCGTCGGTTCCCTCGTGACAGATCGTACATCCCGCGCCCTCCGCTGTCGAAAGCCTGCACGTCCATTTGTCACGATCTACCTACTCCAAGGCCACAGGCCGGTGGTTAAGATCGTGCGTCCGTGCGCCGACCCGCCGCGATCGCCAAGCTCACGGCCACCCTGTCGCTGGCGCTGCTCGCGCCGCCGAGCGTCGCTGCCGCGGCCACGGCGCCCGGCCAGCTCTTCGGCTTCGGCGAGAACTCCGCGGGCCAGCTCGCGAGCCCGGTCGGCAACGGCGGCGAAGGCGCGAACCCGCTGCCCGGCCTGGTGTCGCTGCCCGGCGCGGGAGGCCCGGTGGTCAGCGCGGCGGCGGGAGGCCGCTTCGCGCTCGCGCTGACGGCGTCGGGGCAGCTTTACTCGTTCGGGAGCAACCGCTACGGGCAGCTGGGCACGGCGGGGAGCAGCGGCTCCGAAGAAGCGAACCCCGTGCCCAGGCGAGTGGCGCTGCCGGGTGTGAGCGGCCCGGTCTCGGGCGTCGCGGCTGGCTCCGACCACAGCCTCGTGCTGACGGCGGCGGGCGGCCTGTTCACGTTCGGCGAAAACCGCTACGGGCAGCTGGGCCGCTCCGGGGAGCTGGGCACCGAAGCGGACGAACCGTCGCCCGAGCAGGTCGAACTGCCTGGCGGTGCCGGCGGCGGACGGGTCGTGCGGGTGGCCGCGGGATGCGAACAAAGCCTGGCGCTGACCTCGACGGGGCAGCTCTACTCGTTCGGCGGCAACCGCTACGGGCAGCTGGGCAGGAGCGCGAACGCCGGCACCGGCCTGCCGAACCCGGCGCCGGGACCGGTCACGCTCGCGGGAGCGACCGGACCCGTGGTGCAGATCGCCGCGGGATGCGAACACAGCCTGGCGCTGACCTCGACGGGCCAGCTCTACTCGTTCGGCGGCAACCGCTACGGGCAGCTGGGCAGGAGCGCGAACGCCGAAACCTCGACCGCCAACCCGATCCCGGCTCAGGTGACGCTGCCAGGTGACGCGGGCGCGCCGGTGGCGATCGCGGCGGGTGGCTTCCACAGCCTCGTGCTGACGGCGGGCGGGCAGGTCTATGCGTTCGGCCTGAACGAAGACGGCCAGCTGGGCAACGCCGCGAACGCCGGCAGCGAACGCGCGAACCCGACCCCGGCGCGGGTGACGCTCCCGGGCGCGAGCGCAGCGCCGATCGCGATCGCCGCGGGCGAGCGGCACAGCCTGGCGATCACCGGCGACGGGGCGCTGTTCGCGTTCGGCTCGAACCGCTTCGGCCAGCTGGGGCGCACCGCGGGCGCGGGGACCGGCGCGGCGAACCCGACCCCCGCGCAGGTGGCCTTGCCCGCGGGCACGACGATCGACGCGGTGGCGCAGGGCCCGGCGGCGAACTTCACGCTCGCCCAGGTGGCCGACCTCGCGGTGGTGACCGGCTCGCTGACCGGCGGGCAGGTGGGCGTGCCGTACGCCGCGGGCGCCGAGGCCACCGGCGGTGGAGGAGACGACGTTTGGAGCGCGAGCGGGCTACCGGCGGGGCTGGCGATCGACCCGGCGAGCGGGCTGATCTCCGGCACGCCGGCGGGCGCCGGCACGAGCGGCGTGGTGCTGCGGGTCACGGACGCATACGGCGTGAGCGCGACGAGCACGACGCTACTCCTGACGATCGCCCCCGCGGTGCCGGTGCGGGCGTTCCTCTCGACGGTGTTGACCGAAGCGCAGCTGCGCGCGAGCCTGCGTCAGCAGCTCGGGATCAAGGGCTCCGGCGCGCGGATCGCCAGCCTGCGCAAGCGCCGCAGCTACACCTACGGCTTCACGGCGCTGACCGCGGGTGCGCTCGCGATCGACTGGTACTACCTGCCGCCGGGCGCGCGGCTCGCCGCGAACGGCAAGCCCGCGCACTCGGCCACCGGCGCGACGCCCGTCCTGTTCGCGAGCGCGCGGGTCTCCTTCCCGACGGCGGGCACGCGCCGGGTGACGCTGAAGCTGACGACGAAGGGCCGGCGGCTGCTGCGCCACCGCCGTAGCCTCCCGATCACCGCGGCCGGCAGTTTCGCCCCGCGCAATGGGAATGCCGTCACCGCGACGCAGAGGTTCGCGCTCGCGCGCTGAGCTTGCGGATCGGCTCGCGCGCCGGCCCCCTAGGGAGATTCCAGGTCGAGGAAGATCCCGTCGTCGGGGCCGAACGGCCGGCCACCGAACTCCTCGATCGTGTCCTGCGAGAGCGCGCCCGCGATCTTCATCAGCCAATCGATTCGCCACGCGAGGTCTTCGAAACCGGATACGTGCTCGGTGTCGAGCGCATCACCGAAGACGATGTCCTCCAGAAGCGCGAGGCCCACGTTCTCCCGCGGGTTGTGGCGCAGGTAGAGGCGCCCGGTCCAGAGATTGCGGTTGAAGTTCGCGATGTTGTAAGCCAGGGCTGGCGTGAAGGGCGCATCGATCATCACCCCGGCCTTAAACAGGACGTGCGGACGCCACTTCTCCCTTACGAGCAGCGCTCCGAGCGTGTGCTCAGGGCGGAGAAGCCAGATCAGTCCGTCGCTGACGCTCATCGGAGCGTCGTAGCTACCGCCCAGCGCCTGCTCGAGCACCGCCGGCATGCTCAGGCGCAATTCTTCCGCGTCCACTCTTCCCCCGTTTCTCTGGTGACGCCCATCCTCGATGGGATGGCGGACCGTACCAATTCTCGGAACAGTCCGTTAGACGTGACTTCGAGGCGCTTCGGAACGCGACGATGCCTTAGACGGCGAGCCGGCCAAGACGCCAACGCTCCTCTCTACCGCACGATCTACCTCTATCAAGACGACACCCGAGCTTCGATCGCTTCGTTCTCGCCCGCGAGAGTCTCGGTCGATTCAAGCGCGAGGTCCATTTCGGCGTACTTCGGGCAGGCGTGCTTCGCTTCCGGGCCGCTGTTGGAAACGTCGAGCCCCAGCTTGCCGAACAGTTCGATTTCGAGCTTCTGCGGGGTCGCGCCGGCGGTGTTCGTCCCCCCGAGGCTTTTATGCGCGTAGGTGCATTCGACGTCGTAGTAGGGCGTGCGTTCGACGGTGATGTGTTCGAACTCGATCCTGATCGCCACCGGACCCGCTTTGGACTTGCCGTTGGTGCCTAGGACCAGTGGGCTGCCGATGCCCCCCAGCTGCATGAATGCGTTCCCGGTGAAGCTGCGGCAAGGTTCCTCGTAGTCGCCGAGCAGGCGGCGGATTTCCAGTTCGTCCTTCTTCTCCGAGTTCGTCAGGACGGAGAGTTCGAGGCCGTTTCGTTTGAAGTCGTCCAAGCAGTTCAGAGCGCCGCTCGAGGTCGTCACTTCGAAGTTGCGCTCGCCGTAGATTTCGAAGGCGGTGAGCGGCGCAAGCGCCGTTTCGCCTTCGGTCAGGACGAGACGCTTGGCAGAGGCCGCGCTCGCCATGAAGGTGAGCGCGAGCAGAACAACGAGCGGGGCCGTCGCGATGAGCATGCGGCGCATGTCGATTCGCCTCCTGGCAGTAGTTCCGATAGCCAGGCGGAGCCTAGATCCTGGAGCGCGGCATGGTGTGAAGAACTGACGCCCTCCTTGGCCTCTGATCCGACGGCTTCACGTGGAGCAATTCCAGGGCACCCTTGACCGTGCTTCGGTGATGACTAGAATAATGGTCATGTCTGAGACTTTGCCATTGTCGGCCGTGAAGGCGCATCTCTCTGAGCTGGTGGACCGCGTCGAGGATCAGCACGACCGCGTGGTGCTCACACGCAACGGCAAGCCAGCTGCGGTCCTGATCAGCCACGACGACTTGGAGAGCCTGGAGGAAACCCTCTCGATCCTGTCCGACCCGGTGCTCTTGGCACAGATCCAGGAGAGCGAGCAGGCACTCGCTGGCGGAGAGCGAACAACCACACTCGCCGAACTACGAACTGAGCTTCAGAACCGTCGCAACGCCGCGTGAGCGGCCGGTCGTGGGAGGTGTTGGTGGCGCCCCCGGCGCGTCGCCAGATCGACCGGCTGCCGATCTCGGCCGCCGCCGCGGTGCTGGAGACCCTCGACGCGATCGCCTCCAATCCCCGACGCCTCGGCAAGGCCCTTCGCTTCGAGCTGGAGGGCTACCTGTCTGCACGCCGTGGCCCCTACCGGATCATCTATCGAGTGGACGATGCCACGTGCTCGATCACGGTCGTCGCAGTCGCGCATCGTGCCGATGCCTATCGCTCCCGTTGAAAAGCCGGTTGCCGATTTGGCGATACCACGCGAACGGTCGCGAGAATTGCGGCGGGGCGGGAAAGTCCTCGAAATCTCCCTGGCTCACGATGGAGCCTTCGGATCAGAGGCCTCTCCGTTTTCGTCGGCGGGAGGGCATTATCGTTCAATGGCGACTGTGCCGAACCGTAGTGAGCAGCGCGATACAGAGATTTACGCGGCTCGAGAGCTGTCATCCGACGGCAACATCAACGCCGCTATCACGACTCCCGCCACGGCCGCGAGAATGCCGAATGCGATCAACACGCTGGACGTCGACTTCAAGGTAGCCACACGTATCGCCAGCGCGAGCAGAGCGGCCGTCGTAGCAACTACAGATGCCTCCAGCACAAGCTGACTGGCGCCTTGGGTCGAGCGAAGGCGCCACCGCGGACCAATCGTGTTCGACAGGGGCCACGGCTCGGCCCAGCTTGGTCGGTCTGGGCCTATGTCCACGAGCTGGTCGTCGCGGATCGCAACGACGACACGCGTGTAATACACCAAGACCTCGCCGATTCGACGGACGAACGCGAGCAGAACGGCTGCGAGCAACTCGACGCCAAGCGCGAGAACGATCGGGAGGAGCAACGCACTGCTCGCCAACCAACCGCCCTTGGCTCCTTCCTTGATACCGAAGAACGTCGCCCCAAGGAGTACCGTGAAAAAGAAGCCTAGGTACTGCGAGCGCATCGACTCAAGATGACGAGACTGAGCCCATGCCTCATCCCAGCTCTTCCAGATCAGGTCTTTCGGTGCAGATGCCATAAATCGGAACTTTAAGGGGGAGCGCAGAAGACTCTCGAAGTCTTCGTTACGGTGATCCCGCTGCTACGCAAGGAGCGATTTAGGTCAGGGCTGGCTAGGCGCCGATGGCTGCGGTCAAGCGGCCTTAGTCGAGGCCGCCCGGATCAAGGCCCTGACCACCTCGCCCGGCCCCTCGCCCTGGTCGGCAGCGATCCGTTGCAGCGCCACCGCATCGTCTCCCTCAAGCGTGAACTGCACGACTAGATGGCGATCACGAGAAGGCTGGACGACCTGAACGTCAGCCGACTCAAGCGAGCCGAGCTCCTCATCGAAGTCTCCAGGCAACGGATCTGGTTGGGTTGGCATCACGGCCTCCCCAACATCTTACGCTCGGCGGGCGTGGAATCCCACCCCGTGATGAGGAGCCACGTAGTCGGCTCGACCGTCTCCTCGATCACAAGCGTAAGGACTCGATTGGCGTCGCTCTGGCCGACCAGAAGCCTGCGCGTGACGGGCTGGCGTCGATTCGGGCTACCGCGCCGGTTGCCGACGATCGCATGGAGGTTCCAGATCGTCTGCTCTGCCTCGGCGACGGCGATGCCGCGCGCCCCGAGCTTGTCGAGAGCGGCCTCCGTAGCGAGCAACTGATTGACGATGTCGGGCACCAACCAAGCATGACCAGCGCTTGGGATGTCCCGATACGTCGATTTCGAACAACGTCAATCGACCAGGCGAAAACGGAGAGGGCGGGATTCGAACCCGCGATGGAGTTTGACCCCCATACTCGCTTAGCAGGCGAGTGCCTTCAGCCTCTCGGCCACCTCTCCGGGTGGAGCGCCAGAGTTTAGAGGCTGGCAGGCGGCCGCTGGGCGGCCGCCTGCCCACGGCCCTCAGTCGAAGGCGATCGTGTTGACGCCGACCGGCGTGTTCCGCTGGATCGTCACGCTGACGCTACCGACGAGGGTCGTCGCCTGTTCGGGGCCGCCGCCGACGGAAGCCGAGAGGACGGCGGTGGGCCCACCTGGGATCGCGCTCGGTTCCTGCGCGCCTTTCTTGACGGCGAACTTCAGCTTCAGGGTCGGTTTCTGCTTGTTCGTCGCAAGCTGACCGATCACCGAGCCGTCGATCGTGATGCTCGTGCCGCCGCAGACGAACTGCGCCACCGGGCCTCCGCTGGCGACGGGCGAGATCACGAGCCCGGCCTTGTCCTTGACCTTGTTGCCTTTCGGACCTGGCTTGTAGATCGCGAGCGAGCCCTGCAGCGCTTCGGTGACGATGCTGCCGCTGGGCGCGCCGCTGCTCGTACAGGGCTGCCCGAGCCGTTCGCAGCCGGCCAGCGTCCACACGAGCGAGCCGGCGGTTTTGTTGCTCGTCAGCGCGCCGGTCCCGGTCTCGGTTTTGCAGCTGACTTTGACGCCGCCGGTTTCGAACACGATTGGCTTCTTCGATTCGCTGGCGAACCCGCCTTTCGAGAGCGGGTCCCATTCATAGCCTTTGCCGCTGCCGGGCGTGGTGCAGAGGTTGTTCGAGAATTCGGCTTCCACGCTCGTCACGCACCTGCCGAACGACGGCGCTTCGACGTAGTCGAACAGGCCTTCGGGGCCGTCGATCCCGTAGGGACCAAAGCCACCGGCCAGGCTCGTTCCCGTGATCTGCACTTCACCGCTGCCGGGCGGAGCCACGGCCCGGATTTCGGTCGGAGATTTGACCGTGAAGCTCGCTGGCGATCCGCCGAAGAGCACCGAGTTGACTTCGTCGAGGTTGACGCCCTTCAGCGTTACGGTCGTGCCGGGCTTGCCCCAACCCGGTTTGGTTTCCTGGACCCTTGGGCAGAGCGGTTCGGGCGAGGCGAAGGCGAACGCGCTCGACTGCTGGGTTTCGGATGTGCCCGAGAGGTGCCCGCCCGCGAACACGGCAGAGACCCCCGTCCCCCCGCAGACGGCCACCGGCGTCAGGAACTGTCCCCATTCGCCGGTTCCCGCGGCGCCGCCTCCACCCCAGCCGTGCAGGCTTCCGTCCTGCAACAGCGCAAGCGTCATCTCGGGTCCCATCGCGACGGCCTTTGCTTCGCTGATGCCTTTAACCGACACGGGCACGTTGCTGGCCGCATACGTGCCCGTCCCGAGCTTGCCGTCTTCGTTGTTCCCCCAGTCCAGGACCGTCCCGTCTTCGCGCAGCGCCACCGCCGAGTTACCGCCGGCGGTGATCGCCTTTACTTCGGTCAGGCCGCTGACGGCCGTCGGCGTCGCGTTCAGGACTTTGCCGGGCGCGGCGCCGGTGCCGAGCGCGCCGTCCTCGTTGTAGCCCCACGCCTTGACGGTGCCGTCTTCGAGCAGCGCGTAGGCGGCGTGTTCGCCGAGGGCGATCGCCTTCACGTTCGTCAGCCCGGCCACCGCGACAGGCGTCGTCGGCCCGACTTCTTCCTTGTACCAGCCGCCCCACTGGACGACGGTGCCGTCTTCGAGCAGCGCCAGCGCGTGGAACCCTCCGCCGGCGATCGCCTTCACGTCTTCGAGCCCGCTCACTTCGACGGGGGTCGATTGCGCTTCGGTCGTGGTCCCGTTGCCGAGCTGGCCCTCGCGCCCACGCCCGAGGGCCTTGACGGTGCCGTCGTTCAGCAGCGCGTAGCTGGTGCTGTTGCTCGCAGCGACAGCCTGCACTTCGCTCAATCCTTCGATCGGGGGGCCGTGCTGCACGGCGGCAGGATTGGGGCCCAGTTCGCCGCTCGCGCCGGAGCCCCATCCCGTCACCGTGCCGTCGGCCAGCAGCACCAGGTTGAAGTAGCCGCCCGCCGCCCCGGAGACGGGGTCTTCGATGCCCGACACGGGCGTCGGAACGTCGACCGGCGAGACTTCGCCGCCGGAATGCCACCCCCAGCCCAAAACGCGCTGAGCCGCCAACGCCGAGGAGGCGCTGAGGAGCGCCAACCAGATCGTGATCGACAACGACAGCAGCCCCGTCCGGCGCATGGTCCCCTCCCTCGTGGGTCCGAAATGTCTCCTTGCCGAGAAACTACATAACTCCGGCTGGCGGGTGTTTAAATTTCCGCCGGGCGAACCCTCCGCGGGGATCGGTCTTCGGCGATCGCACCGGCGATCAGCTCGGCACCGGGCGCGCGGCTGGGCGCGCCCGCGATCGGCTAGGCGCCGCGATCAGCCCGGTCTTCAGCCGCCGGCGATCAGCCCGGCGGCGCGGGGATCGGCTGGTCCTTCAGCTGGCGCGCGACGGCCAGCAGGTTCTGCGCCGCGGCGCGGCCGGTCCGCTCCGACCAGTCGTGATCCTCGTCGGTTTCGGAGTAATCCTTGCCCGGCCCGGGACCCTTGTTCCAATAGGTCCAGGCCTGGCCGGGGATCGTGAAGCCGATGTCGCCGAGCGCGCCTGCGACCTCGCTGATCACGTGGTGCGCTCCGTCCTCGTTGCCAGTCACGACGACGCCCGCGACGCGGTTGAAGCACACGGGCCGCCCCTGATCGTCGGTCTCGGAGATCATCGCGTCCATTCGCTCCAGCGCGCGCTGGGCGATGCTCGACGGGCGCCCGAGCCAGGTGGGCGTGGCGACGATCAGGATCGCCGAGTCGAGAATCCGGTCGTGGATCGCGGGCCACTCGTCGCTACCGCCCAGGTCCGTTTCGACGCCGGGCGGAACGTTGCGGTCGGCCAAGCGCACTTCGGAGACCTCGATGTTCTCGGCCCGGAGCGAGTCGACCAGCACGCTCGCGAGCGCCGCGGTGTTCGAAGGCTCCGGGCTCGGCTTCAGCGAGCAGTTCAATACGAGCGCCTTCACATCATTTCGACTACCCGGCTCCACTAGCCTTAGTCCTCCCGGAAGGGTGGCAGAGCGGTTGAATGCACCGGTCTTGAAAACCGGCAAGCGGGCAACCCCCGCTTCGGGGGTTCGAATCCCCCCCCTTCCGTCCAACTCATCGCCTCGCCCGTTTCGTTGCTCATCGGTCCGGGTAACCACAGAGCGATGACGTTCGGAACGTCGATACTCCTGGCCGCGGTAGGCGCGATCCTCCGCTACGCGGTGACAGCGCACGTCTCGGGCATCTCGCTCGCGACGGTGGGCCTGATCCTGATGATCGCCGGCGGGGTGGGGTTCATCCTTTCCCTGCTCTACCTCGCCACGACGCGCCGCGGCGATCGCGTGGTGGCGGGCGAACGCGTCGTCGAGCGCGACCCCTACGTCTGATCCGCACTCGCCGGGCCTCGCTCGCTGAACGCCGCTGAGCCAGGCCGCTGAACGCCGCTGAGCCAGGCTTTAGGCGCACGCTGTTCAATCTGCGCGGATTTCCACGCCGTCGCCGGCCCTACGATCACAGCCGCATGGACAGCAACGCCCCGAAGCACAGCGACACCTCGAAGCGATCTGGAAACGACGCCCCCCAGGGTCCGCAGCGCTCGCCGCGAGGCGAGGGCCTGGACCGCCGCACGTTCATCAAGGGCGGCCTCGCGGCGGGTGGCGTGCTGGCGGGCGTCGGGTTGGGGATCGACCGGCTCGCGGACGCCAGCGAAGACGGCGGCCAGAGCGTGCCGCCCTCGAAGCCGCGAATACCGCCGGCGACGACGCCGAAACAGCCGAACATCCTGGTGATCGTCGTCGATCAGCTGCGCTATCCGGTGTGGTTCTCGCCGATGGCGGACGGCACGGCGCTGCCGCCAAACCTGCGCCGCCTGCGCGAAGGCGCGGTCTCCTTCGGCGGGCACTACACCGCGGCGAACGACTGCACCCCGGCCCGCGCGACGCTGCTGACGGGCCTCTACACCCACCAGACGGGCTGCATGATCACGGGCGGCAGCACGCTGGACCCGGGCTTCCCCACGTGGGGGACGATGCTGCGCGAACAGGGCTACCACACGCGCTGGTACGGCAAGTGGCACCTGACCCACCACGACGGCAAGTGGGGCCCGGTGCGGGGCACGCGCGCGCTGGCGCGATACGGCTTCGGCGGCGGCACGTTCCCCTCGCCGAACGGGGCGCCGGGCCAGGGCTGGCGCCTGGACGGGCATATCGAGCGGCAGTTCGCGAAGTGGTTCAGGCACGAGCGCCCCGCGGAGCCGTGGTGCACGACGGTCTCGTTCGTGAACCCCCACGACATCGCCTGGTGGTACGTGTGGAGCAATCGGGTCGCGCCCGAGGCGACGGCGCAGGCCGTGACGGAAGGGCTGCCGGCGAACTTCGAGACGCCAGAGCTGCTGATCGAGCGCAACAAGCCCCAGCTACAGCGCTCGCTCCAGGAAACCGCCGCCGCCTCGTTCGGCCCGGTTCCCTTCGAAGGCCCGGAAGTCGTGGCGCTGTGGAGCGAGTTCCTGAACCTCTACGCGAAGCTCCAGCGCGAGGTGGACAAACACGTCGGCGGCGTGCTCGACACGCTCGAGCGCCACCCCTCCGTGGCGGCGAACACCGTCGTCGTGTTCACCTCCGACCACGGCGAGTACGGCGGCTCGCACGGCCTGCGCGGCAAGGGGGCGGGCGCCTACGAGGAGGCGATCCACGTGCCGCTGCTGGTGAAGGACTACCGCGGGGAATATGCGCAGGCCCCGGAAACCGTGCGCACGCAGCTGACTTCGAGCGTCGACGTCGCACCGCTGCTGCTGACGCTGGCGACGGGCTCGAACAACTGGCGCGAGCAGCCGCACTACGCCCACATCGCCGAACGCGCGGATTTGGCCGCGATCCTCAAGGACCCCAACGCCCCGGGCCGCTCCTACGTCCTGCACACGACCGACGAGACGGTGACCGAGTACGCGATCGAGGAGTACGCCGCGAGCGCGCCGCTGCACGTGATCGCGGTGCGGACCGCCGAGGGCAAGTACGCGACGTACTCCGACTGGGTTCCGGACGACATCGAGCTGGCGAGCAACGGCCAGGAAGCCGAGCTGTACGACTACGGCACCGACAGCGGTCGCATGGAGCTGCACAACAGCGCCGGGCAGGGGCCGCTGCAAACCCAGTTGAACCAGACCTTCGAACAGGCGCTGAGCCGCGAGCTGCGCCAGCCGCTGCCGGCGAACCTTAACTCCGCGCACGCCCGCGGCTTCACGGACTACTTCACGACGGCGAAGATCGCCGCGGCGAACGCGACGGCGATCCGCGAACGGCGGGCGCGCAAAGTCTTCGAAGGCTTCCCCGAAACCGGCGGCGCCACCGGGGAATCGGGCGCCACGGGCGAAACCGGCTTCCGCGGGAAACGGCGCGAGCGCTTCAGGGGCGCTTCGCGCGCGAGGCGCCAATGACGCTCCCGCTCGCGTCGAGCGCCTGCACCTGCACGTAGGCGCCCGCGGCGAGCTTCGGCACCGCGATCGCCGTCTCGAAGCCGGCACGCGCAGCGTTCGCCACCGGCGCAAGCGCGTCCGCCGCGGCGCCCGCGAGCACGCGCCAGGAGGCGACCTGCGTGGCGCCGTTCCAGCTCGCGTAGACGGTCGCGCTCCCGCCATCCCCCGCGGCTCCGGCCGCCGGACGCTTCCCCGCGACCACCGGCGACGAGCGCACGACCGCGAGCGCGGGCGCATCGCGCGGCCGCCCGCTCCAGGCCAGCCGGTAAGCCCGGTAGGACTCGTACGCCGCGGGCAGGTGCGCGTCGAACAGCAGCGCACCCGAGGCGCTGAATTCCGAGACGTAGGGCACCTCGCCCCAGCCGACCATCCAGTCGCCGTCGGAGAGCGCCTGCACGTTGCCCTGGCTACCGGCGACGAGCGGCTTGCCGGGGTGCACGACTTCGCGCACGAGGCTCGCGGTCATGGCCTGCATGTCGAGCCGCACGTCGATCGCGCGCGACTGCGGGTGCTCGACGGGCGTGGCGCCGTTGTCGAAGAAGGTGATGGTCCCGTCGGGCTGGCGGCGGGCGTCGTGCTGCCAGACGGTGCGCGTGCCGGGGCCCATGCGGAAGCTGGAGCGCCGGCCCCCGAGGCGCCAGCGGACCTGGCCGCTGCGCGCATCGACGTCGTAGGCGGCCCAGGTGTTGCGCGCGTCGATCAGCAGGTCGCCTCCGGGCTGCAGGTCGATCGCGTTGACGTGGAAGTAGTCGAACGGCTTCGTGCGGCTTGCCTGCTTCGCCGAGGCGTAGGAGTCCGACAGCGGCACGTGGTCGAGGCTGTGCCACTCGTACTCGACGAGGCCCGTCTTCAGGTCGATGGCCTGCACGACGGTGTCGGCGACGGCGGCGTCGTCGGGGCCACCGACCGACGACAGGTCGCAGTCGATCCCGTCGAAGATTGTGATCAGCCCCACGCCCTGGGGCGTGATCTGGAATTCGTGCAGGTCGGGCTGGTAGCCGTTGCCGGCGCGGATCACGGCGAGGCGCCGGTAGGAGTCGTCCATGATCACCTCGCCCGCCTTGTCGGAGCCACCCGCGTTCAGGGGGTCCTGCCACCAGGTGAGCACCGGCCGTCCTTCGTAGCGCTGCACGCGGAAGTCGGCGGCGCGCGTGCCGGTGGGCGAGAGCGGGTCGAACCAGACGAGCGAACCGTCTTCGCCGAGGATCATCGGCCCGTACTGGCCCGGCCCGGAATAGGGGGCGATGAAGACATCGCCTGGCGAGGCGCCTCCGGCGCCCCCGACGTGAGCGGTGACGGCGACGGTCGGCGGCTGCAGGTCCGGGCGCGAGCGGAAGCTCTGGTAGGCGGCCTTCTGCGGCGCGGGCCGCGGGCTGCCGCCGGCGTGGCCGCCGTGATCCTGGACCGCGACGGTGAAGCTCCACGCCAGCGGGACAGCGTTGCCGCCTTCGTCCAGCTCGGCGCGGACGCTGACGCGCTCGCCCTGCGTGAAGGGCTTCGCCGGCACGAAGCTCGCGCCGTTCCCCTGCGAGTAGGCGCGCAGCGCCCCGGCGTGGGCGCCGCTGCGAGACCCCCGGACCACGACGTGCCCAAGCGCCCCGGGGGCCACCCCGAGCAGGCTGATCTGGGTCGCGGCGGAGGAGTCGCGGGTGCCGGGCGCGGGCGAGACCGTCACCCGCCCGCCCGCGAGCGCCGCGGAGGCGTCGAGCCGCTCGGGGGTGCAGACGGGCGAGACGCTGGGTTCGTGGAACTTCGCGGCGCTCGCGTCGGCGCCACCCCCGCCGGAGCAGGCCGCGAGCAGCGCGGCCAGCCCGCCGAGCGCCAGCAGCGGCGCGAGGCCCCGGAGCGCGGCGCGTGGCCCGGAGGGGCGGGCGCTCAACCCTTGGCCGCTGCGGAGGTGCCGAGCACGTTGCCCGACCCGTCGAGCGCCTGCACCGCGAAGTACGGCCCGCCGCTCGCCTTGATCGCGGTCTCGAAGCCCGAGCGGGCGCCGCTGGCGACGGGCGCGAGCGCGTCGGCGGAGGCCCCCGCCAGCACCCGCCAGGAGGCGACCTGCGTGGCGCCGTTCCAGCTGGCGTAGACGGTCCCGGACTTGACGGCCACGGACGGTCGCGTGGTCGGCGTCGCGGTCCAGGGCGCGAGGTAGGTGCGGAAGTCCTGCACGTTCTTGCCGAGCGTGCCGTCGAGCACGACGTGGCCGGAGGAGTCGTACTCGGTGAAGTTCGGCAGGCCGCCGTAGCCCATCAGCCAGCCACCGCCGGCCAGGCTGAGCGTGTTGCCCTGGCTGGAGGCGAGCAGCGTCTTCGAGGGGTTCGTCAGCGCCTTGAGGAGCGTCACGGTGTGGCTCGAGGTGTCGGGCTTCAGGAGCAGCCCGCGCGACTGCTTCTCCTTCGGCGGCGTGGAGCCGTTGTCGAACAGCGAGATCAGCCCGCCGGGCTGCCACTCGGCGTCGTGCTGCCAGTAGAAGCGGGTGCCGGAGCCCTGGCGGAAGCTGGAGTGCGAGCCACCCAGGCGCCAGCGGATCGCGCCGCTGGCGATGTCGACGTCATACAGCGCCCAGGTGTTGCGCGAGGACAGCAGGACGTCGCCGCTGGTGCCCGGCGAGATCGAGTTGATGTGCACGTAGTCCCAGGGGTAGTGGTATTTCGGGGCGGGGTTGTTCGATTCGGACAGCGGGATGTGGCCCATGGCGTGCCACTCCCACATCACGAGGCCGGTCTTGACGTCGATCTCCTGCACGATCGAGTCGGTCAGCACGCCGTCGGAGAGCCCTTTGTGGCTCGACAGGTTCATCTCGATCGGGTCGAAGTCGTCGGTCCAGGCGGTCCCTTCGGGCGTCAGCCGGATCTCGTGCAGGTCGGCGTGGTAGCCGTTGCCGGCTTTGACGGTGGCGACGTGCCGGTAGGAGGTGTCGTAGATCTCGTCGACGCCCTGCCCGAAGCCGACCTCGAGGATCCGCCCCTGCCACCAGGTCAGCACGGGTTTGCCCTGGTACTGCTGCACCTGCATGTTCGTCGCGGACTCGCCGCTCGGCAGCGGTTTGAACCAGACGAGCGAGCCGTCCTGTTCGGCGATCATCGGGCCCGGGGTGCCCTTGCCCTGGTAGGGGGCCATGAACAGGTCGCCGGGCGCGGCGCCGGGCTTCGCGGGCGTCGTGATGCGCACGGTCGAGGGCGTCAGCGAGGGCGCCGAGACGTAGTGCTGGATCGCCTTGGAATCACCGGGGTTCAGCGGGAACTGCTTCTGGCTGACGGGCGCCTGGTGGGCGACCGTGAAGCTGGTGCTGACCGAAGCGCCGTTCACCGTCGCCTTGACGGTGACCTTCTCGCCGGAGCGGAACGGCTTCTTGGGCAGGAAGCTTTCGCCGGTGCCGGTCGAGTAGGCGCGCAGCACGCCGGGGTGCGAGCCGCTCTGCGAGCCGGACGCGCGCACGCTGGAGACCTTCGTGCCGGGGCCGCCGAGGAAGCTGATCTGCGTGTAGGGCGAGGCGTCGGGGGTGCCGGGCTGCGGCGAGACCGCGACGCCGCCGGCGGCGATGCGCCCGACGGAGGCGCTGAGCGTCGCGGAGGTGGCGGGCGTCGCGCCGCCGCAGGCTCCGACGACGGAGGCGCTGAGCAGCGCGCCGAGCGCGAGCCCGGCGGTTGACACCTTGCGCACGTCTATGCCCGCCGGTGGGCGACGGGGGAATGTGTCGAGCGAGTCGGCACTGGCGGCGATCGTAGCGGGCGGGGTGGCTGTCGGCGCCGGCAGCTAGGAGCCGAGCGCGAACTGGCGCGAGGTGCCGATGCCCCTGCCGTGCGCGTCGAGCGCCTGCAGCTCGAAGCTGCGGTAGCCCTGCGGCACTTCGATCGCGGTCTCGAAGCCCTCCTTGGCGTGGGTCGTCACGGGCTTCAGCGTCCCGGCGCCGGAGCCCGCGAGCACGCGCCAGGAGGCCAGGCGCGTGGCGCCGTTCCAGCTGGCATAGACGAAGGTCTTGCCGCCGTCCTGTCGCGCCGCGCCGGCGGGAGGCGTCAGCGGTTCGCCGACCCACGGCTCGAACGTCGCGCGGTAGCTCAGGTTCGGCCCGGGCAGTTCGCCTTCGAACAGCAGCTTGCCGGAGTGGTCGAACTCCGAGAGGTACGGTTCGGAGCCCCAGCCGACGAACACGTCGCCGCCGGCGAGCACCTGCGTGTTGCCCATGTATTCCGATTCGAAGCCGCCGCGCTCGCCGTACTGACCGGCGAGCTTCACGGTCCGCGCCTGCTGGTCGAGGTGCAGGATCAGGCCGCGCGAGGGCCCCGTCGCGTGCACGGAGGTGCCGCCGCCGGTCTGCCGGCAGCAGTGGTCGTCGAACACGGTGACGGTGCCGTCGGGCTGCATGTTCACGTCGTGCTGCCACTGGAACGCGGCTTCGGGGCCGAACCGGAAGTCGGAGCGTTTGCCGCCCAGGGTCCATTCGATCTTCCCGGTCGCGATGTCGACGAGATAGGCGGCCCAGGTGTTGCGCATCGAGACCAGGAACTTGCCGGCGCCGACGAGCTGGATCGAGTTGACGTGGTAGGCGTCCCAGGGGAAACCGTTCGTCGGCAGCGAGGCTTCGGACTCGCCGAGCGGGATGTGGTCGAGCGCGTCCCAGTTGCGCAGCAGCTTGCCGGTCTTCAGGTCGTACTCCTGCACCGCGGAGTCGATCAGCGCGCCGTTGTAGGCGCCGCCGTAGCCGGACAGGTCCTTGGCGAGGTTCTTGTTCGCGGTGACCCACGCCTTGTCGCCGTCGATCACGATCTCGTGCAGCGTCAAGACCCAGCCGTCCTTCGCTTTCAGCCGCGCGACGGTGCGGTAGTGCTTGTCGACGACGACGTATTCGCCGCTTTCGGTGGAGCCGGTGTTCGTGACCTTGCCCTGCCACCACGCGAGCACGGGCTCGCCTTCGTAGCGCTGGAGGGAGAGGTTGGCGGCGAGCACGTGTTCGTCGGCGGGCTGGAACCACACGGGCTGCAGTTCGCGATCGAGCAGCAGCGGGCCGCTCTGGCCGCGGATCGGGAGTTCGTTGAGGTTGACGAAGTTCGTCGCGAGCACGTAGCCGGAGGTCAGCGCCCCGGCGGGGGCGCGCTTCAGCAGGCGGATCTTCGGCGGGTGCAACGCCGGCGTCGCGACGTAGCTGTAAGCGTCGCCGAGCGTGTACTTGCCGAGCGGCGCGGCCTTCGAGCCGGCGAAGGCGACGGTCAGCCCCGCGAACACGGCGAGCACCGCGGCGACCGCCAGCGCCAGCCGGCGCACCGGCAGCGCCGAGGGTGGCACCACCTTCGGCAGCCCGAAGAACGTCATGAGCGCGGCGGCCCCGGCGCACCCGGCGCCGATCCAGAAGCCGAGGCTGAAGCCGTGCGTGAGCGCTTCGTTGACCTGCTCGCCGGTGCCGATCAGGTGGCTCGAGCGCTGCGTCGCGAGCGTGATCAGCACCGCGAGGCCGAGCCCGCCGCCGACCTGGCGCGAGGTGTTGACGAGGCCGGAGGCGAGGCCCGCCTGACCCTCCTTGGCCCCCTGCGTCGCGGCGATGGTCGACGGCACGATCGACATCGCGATCCCGGCCGCGGTCAGCAGGCCGGGGATCATGATGTAGACGAGGCCGCTGCCGCTGGAGCCGATCTGCGCCAGCAGCGCCAGGCCTGCGGTCAGCAGGATCAGCCCGCCGCCGAGCACGGGCCGCACGCCGAACTGGCCGACGAGCTTGCCGGCGCGCGAGGCGACGAACATGATCACGAGCGTCATCGGCAGGAAGATCAGCCCGGTGTGCAGCGGCGAGAGGCCGAGCACCTGTTGCAGGTAGAGCGAGCTGAGGATCCACATCGGGAAGATCGAGGCGCTGAACAGCAGCACGATGTTGTTCGCGGCGCGCAGCGGCCTGCTCAGCTCCTTGAAGGGGATCAGCGGATCGGAGGCGACGCGCGTCTCGATGTAGCCGAACGCCCCGAGCAGCAGGACGCCGCCGATGATGGGGCCGAGCGCCTCTGCGGTGCTCCAGCCCTTCAGCCCCGCTTCGACGACGCCGAACACCAGCACGACTTGGCCGATCGTCAGCGTCAGCGCGCCCGCGAGGTCGAAGCTCTTGCCGGGATCGCGGCGGCGCTCACGGACGACGGCGTGCGCGACGAGCGCGGCGACGATCGCGATCGGCGGGTTGATCAGCAGCACCCAGCGCCAGCTGAGCGCTTCGGTGATGACGCCGCCGAGCAGCACGCCCGCCGAGCCGCCGAGGCCGTTCATCGCGGCCCAGGTGCCGATCGCCCGGTGCAGCTTCGGCCCGGGCTCGAAGGAGGCGGTGATGATCGCCAGCGAGCAGGCGGCCATCAGCGCGCCGGCGACGCCCTGCACGGCGCGGGCGCCGATCAGGGTCGCCTGTTCGGGGGCGAGCCCGCCGATCAGCGAGGTCACGCCGAACGCCAGCAGCGCCAGCACGAACGTGCGGCGCTGGCCGAAGTGGTCGGCGGCGCGGCCGCCGAGCATCAAGAAGCCCGCGAAGGAGATGGCGTAGGCGTCGACGACCCACTGCAACTGCGGCGCCGTGAAGCCGAGCGCCGACTGGATGTGCGGCAGCGCGACGTTGACGATGCTCAGGTCGAGGATCACCATGAACTGCGCCACGCAGCAGACGACCAGCACCCATTTCGAGCCCGAGCCGGCCTGCTCGGCGGGCTCTTGCGCAGCAGCGGCGGGCGCCTTGACCTCGACGCTCATGCGCGCCCGCCGAACTGCGATTCGCGTCGCAAGTGCTTGGTAGGGTGGGCCGCCGAGCCCACGAGCGACGATCGGAGCCCGCCCCATGAGAAGAACGCCACTGACCGCCATCCTAACGGCCCTCGCCGTGCTGGCGAGCACGATTGCGGTGGCGGGGTGCGGCAGCAGCAGCTCGTCCTCCTCTTCCTCCTCGACGAGCAGCACGACGCCGACGAGCAGCCAGACGCCGACGGGCACGACGGCCAAGAAGCACAAATCGAAACCGGGCTACTAGCGCTCATCCCGCGCCCTTCGGCAGCGCGGCCTTGTAGCTGAGCACCGCGACTGGGTTTGACGTGCCCAGCACGCGCCCGCGCGAGTCGAGCGCCTGCACCGCGGCGTAGGCGTACTTCAGCGGCAGCGTCGTCGAGCTCTCGAAGCCGCTGACGGGGATCGTCGCCTGCGCCTTCAGGACGGCCCGCCGCTTGCCGGCGAGCACGCGCCAGGAGGCGAGGTCGGTGGCGCCGTTCCAGCTGGCGTGGACGACGGTCTCTTCGCCGGTGTCGTTCAGGCTCGCGAGCACCGCGGGCGCCGCCGCCGGCGTGGCGTGCCACGGATAGCGGAAGGCGCGGTAGAAGGACATGTCCCAGGGCTGATGGGCGTCGAACAGCAGCGCGCCGGCGGCGGAGAACTCGCTGATCGCGGGCACGCCGCCATAGCCGACGAGCGTCTGACCGCCGGGCAGCGTCTGCGCGTTGCCCTGGCTCGCGGCGAGCAGCGGCGGGTTCTCGTGCGTGTAGGACTTGATGAGGCGCGCTTCGCGCGCTTTCTGATCGAGCCTGATCCGCAGGGCGCGGGACTGGTGGTGGATCGGTGGGTTCGAGCCGTCGTCGAAGAACGTCAGTTCTCCATTCGGCAGCATCCGCGCGTCGTGCTGCCAGGCCATCTTCGTGCCGGGGCCCAGCTTGAAGGTGCTGGCGTTGCCGCCAAGGCGCCACAGCACCCTGCCGCTGCCGCGCTGGAGCTCGTAGCCGGCCCAGGTGCTGCGCGCGGAGATCAACAGGTCCCCGTCGGGCTCGGGGTCGATCGAGTTCAGGTGGAAGTAGTCCCAGGGGGCCTTGCCTTCGGAGGTTTCGACTTCGGACTCCTTCGCGGCGACGTGGTCGAGGCTGTGCCATTCCCAGCGCACGAGCCCGGTGGGAATGTCGATCTGCTGGATCGCGGTGTCGACGATCGTCCCTTCGGCGACCCCCCCGAGCGAGCGCAGGTCGCAGTGGATCGGGTTGTAGGCGGTGATGTAGGCGACGTCGCCGGGGACGAGTTGGAACTCATGCAGGTCGGCCTTCAGCCCGTTGCCGGCGGCGACGCGCGCGATCGTGCGGTAGCGCGAGTCCATCACGACGTCTTCGCCGCGGCCGTAGCCCAGCACGAGCACGCGCCCTTTCCACCACGTCAGGACGCGCCGGCCCTTGTAGGTCTGCACGTTGAGGTCCTCAGCGGTTTCGCCGCCGGGCAGGTGCTGAAACCACACGAGCCGCCCCTGGGGCGTGTAGATCAGCGGGCCGTACTGGCCGGGGCCGGGGCCGTTCGTGGTGAAGACGTCGCCGGCGCCGGGGTCGCGATCGGGGGTCGTGACGGTCATCACGGGGGCCTGTGAGCCGGGCAGCGTGTAGAAGCTCTGGTAGTCGGCCGGGGCGGCTGCCGGGTTCCCGAACGCGGGCGTCTTCGCGACCGAGTACGGGGTGTCGACGCGGAAGCCGTAGGCGATCGGCGTGCCGCTGCCGATCGTGGCGCGCACCTCGACGCGCTCGCCGGTGGCGAAGGGACGGTCGGGGACGAAGCTCGCGCCGTCGCCCTGCGAGTAGGCGCGCATGCGGCCGGAGTGCTCTCCACTGCGCGAGCCGCGCACCGAGAGGTCGCGGACCCGCGCGGCGGGCACGCCCATGAAGCTGATCTGCGTGCCGGGATTCGCGGTCCCGCTCTCGGGCGCGGGCGAGACGTCGACGCCACCGGCCAGCGCCGCGGAGCGGGCCTGCCCACCCGGCAGGCACTGCGGCGAGACGGCGGTCGCTTCGCCCGATCCCGAGCCGGAGGAGAGCGTCAGGCTGGCGGACCCGAGCGCGAGCGCCAGCACGCCCCACACGACCACGAGCGTGCCGAGGATGATGAGCAGGTTGCGACGCATGTGAGAGAAGGACGACGACGCGCCCGCGCGCGAGCGCGGGCGGGTGTCGCGGCCGGAAGGGTGCCACATCCACCGTCCGCGCAACGCAACCCCTTACCAACTTCTTAAGCATCGGAGTAGGCTCGGCTTGGTGAGAGGGTTCGCGCTGCGCACGTCCGCGACGGTCCTGGCCGCGCTCGGCCTGATGGCCGCCGCACTGCTCCCCTCACCGGCGCTGGCGGCTTCGGACGTCGCGACGACGGCGACCTACCTGCGGGCGAACTACGAACTGGTCTCGACGGGCCACCGGCTGACGCCGACGGCCCGCGGGCGGATTCGCGCGCTGCGCGAGCGCCTGCGCGGCGAATGCGCCGGGGTGGTGAAGGGCTCGCCGCAGAACGAAGACTCCGAAAAGCTGACGTGGGAGGCGATCGGGGCGATGACGATCGCCGGCTACACCCCCGGCGCCGGGGCGGCGGCGAAGTTCTCGCGCACGGTCTCGCGCCTGCGCTGGAGCAACCGGGCGCTGACGAACGCGGTGCACACCTACGCGCGCCAGGGCCTCGCGGAGGTGCGCACGCCGATGCCGGACCTGTGCGCGGACCTGCGCGCCTGGAAGGCCAGCGGCTATACGAAGCTGCCGCAGACGACGATCGAATTCCGCAAGACCTTCTACGAAAACTACGTCGGCGTCGGCTTCCTGCCGAAGCGCCTGCTCGCCCCGTACCTGAAGCCGTCGCAGAACGCGCTCGTGCAGCGCTCCCAGCGCTACGAAAACGCGATCGCCGAAGTCGAAGCCTTCGAAGTGGAAACGTTCGGCGAAATCATCGACCTGCTGGGGCTGAACCAGTAGCAGGCGCGGCCCGCGCGATCGCGCGGGTGAGGAGCTGCGCGAGCACCGCGCCGCACAGCGCCAGCGCGAAGGCGCCCGCGGCGCCGAGCGGGATCACCAGCACCGAGACCAGGAAGCAGAACGTCACGAAGCCGTAGCCGCCGCGCAGGAAGCCGCGGAAGAAGTCGTCGAGCTGTACCGGCCCCTCGAGCACCAGCACGAACGCCGCGAGCACGGTGTTCGAGACCGGGAACGGCGTCAGCACCCCGGTGAGCCTCGCCCCCAGCCCGGCCGCGGCGCCGGTCAGGCCCAGCACCAGCAGCGCCGTCGCCAGCGCGCGCGCCGGCAGGTCCCAGGCGGGCCCGCCGGCAGCAGCGACGGGGCGAGCGCGAAGGCCCCGAACGCCAGCGCGAGCCCGACGCCCGCGGGAATCGAGGCCTGCCCGAAGGCGAGCGACACCGCCAGGAACGCCGCCCAGCCGCCGAGCACCGCCACGGGCCAGCCGGCGCGGCGCGCGAGATGGGCGAAGGCCAGCACGAAGCAGACCAGCCCGATCAGGCCGAGCTGCGCGGCGGCGGCGGCCTCTGAGGCGAAGTGGTGGCCGTGCTCCAGCTCGACGATCAGCAGGATCGGCCCGGCGACGAGCGGCATCGCCACGAGCAGGCCCGAGACCTCGTGCCCCCAGCGCCGCCCCGCCAGCGAGGAGCAGACGACGAGCGCGGGTGCGAGCGTGAGCTTGACGATCAGCAGCGACACGGGTGCGATTCTCCCAGCCGCACCCGCGCGGCCCTCAGTAGCGTTCCCAGCGGTACTGCGGCTCGGTGCGCGAGGAGCGCAGCATGCTGCGCAGCGCGACGTTCACCAGCCACACGATCGCGGCGCCGCCGACCGTCGACCAGAAGCCGCCGATCGTGAAGCCGTCGACGATGCGGCTCGTCAGCCACAGCATCAGCGCGTTGATCACCAGCAGCGCGAGACCGAGCGAGAGGATCACCGCGGGCAGCGTCAGCAGCACGATCCAGGGGCGCACGGCGAAGTTCACGAACGCCAGGATCAGCCCCGCGAGCAGCAGCGTGCCGGCGTCGTGGCCGTAGCCGATCGCCGGGATGATCGCCGCGGCGACGAGCAGCGCAACGCAGTTGAACGCCCAGGTGATCAGTACACGCAGGAGCAGGCGCCGTGCCATAGGCGCATCCTCGCATGCGCGTGCCCCGGCGCGCCGGCCTGCGGCGTCCTGGTCGCCGGCGGGCGGCACCGCCTGGTCCTACGCGCCCGGCGCGCGGCCTGTCCTACGCGGCGGCGCGCGGCGCGGCCACGGCGGTGTCGCGCACGAACTCGCGGATCGCGCGCGCGAACGCCTGCGGCTGGTCGCGCATGATCAGCGTGTAGCTGTCGGCGATCTCGACCAGCCGCGCGTCCGGCAGCAGCTCCGCGAAGCGGCGGCCGTGCTCGGGGCGCTGGACTTTGTCCTCGGGCGTCCAGACGACGAGCGCGGGGCGGTCGAACGAGCGTAGCCGCTCGCAGACCTCGACCATCTGGCGGCGCCGCGCGCCCGACCCGTAGCGGGCCAGGTCGCGGCGCACGCCGCGCTGCCTGCGAAGCGGCTCGATCCAGCGGTCGAACAGCTCGTCGGGCAGCGGGCGCTTGGACATCCAGCCGAACGTGACCGGCAGGCGGCGCAGCGCGCGCACCCGCAGCGCCTGCGCCGCCATGAACAAGCCACCGGGGAGCATCGCCAGCAGCCGCAGGTTCTTGCCCGCCAGGCCAGGCGGGTAGTTCTCGAACGCCTCGCACGAGGAGATCACGAGCCGCGCGACGCGCTCGGGCTCCTCGCCCGCCAGCACCAGCCCTGCCGCGTGGTCGTTCTGGACGAGCGTCACCTCGTGCAGGTCGAGCCGAGCGAGCAGCTCGCCCACGATCCTCCCGAAGCCCCGCAGCGAGAGGTCGGCGTCACGGCGCATCGGTTTGCGGTGGGCGCCGAGCGGCAGCGTCGGGACGATGCAGCGATGCTCGCCGCGCAGCTCCGCGACGAGCGGGTCCCAGACGCGCGCGTCGATCAGGCCGCCGCCCAGCAGCACCAGCACAGGCCCCTTGCCGCCGCTGTCCTCGTACTCGATCGTCCCCGCCGTCAGCTCGATCTCGGGCATCTCCGTCTCCTAGATAGATCGCTCTAGTAAGGCGTAACGTATCATGGCGGGAATGCCGGCGGCGACGAGGGAGCGAATCGTGGAGCGCAGCGCGGAGCTGTTCCGCCGCCAGGGCTTCGCGGGCACGGGCGTGAAGCAGATCGTCGCCGAGGCCAGCGCGCCGTTCGGCTCGCTGTACCACTTCTTCCCCGGCGGCAAGGAGCAGCTGGGCGAGGAGGTGATCCGCTGGTCGGGCGCGATCTACGGGCAGCTGCTGGACGCCTTCTACGCGCCCGGCGCCGATCCCGTCGCGGCGACGCGCGCCTTCTTCGCCGCGGCGGCGCAGACGCTGCGCGAAACCGACTACGCCGACGCCTGCCCGATCGCGACCGTGGCGCTGGAGGTCTCCAGCACGAACGAGCCGATGCGCAAGGCCTGCGCCGACGTGTTCGACGGCTGGGTCGACGCCGCGACCGAGCGCCTGGGCGAAGCGGGTCTGTCGCGCAAACGCTCGCGCGCGCTGGCCTTCTCGTTGATCGGCGCGCTCGAGGGCGCGTTTGTCCTCTCGCGGGCGCTGCGCAGCACCGAGCCGCTGGAAGTCGCGGGCGAGAGCCTCACCGCCGAGGTGCGCGAGGCGTTCGCCGCGCAGCGAAAGCGCGCGCGGCGATGAGCACGATCGAGCAGTGGTGGGCAGACGGCGAGCGCGTGCCGCTGGCGCTTGGCGGGGCCGAGCGCCAGGTGTTCGTCAGGCGCCTGGGGCAGGGGCCGTCGATGACGCTGCTGCACGGCTTCCCCAGCTCCTCGCACGACTGGGCGAAGGTCGCCCCCGCGCTCGCGGAGCGCCACGCGCTGCTGGCATGCGACTTCCTGGGCTTCGGGGCCTCCGAGAAGCCCGCCGAGCACGACTACTCGCTGCTGGAGCAGACCGACCTCGTGCAGGCGCTGTGGGAGCGCGAAGGGATCGCCGAGACGACGCTGGTCGTGCACGACTACGCCGTCTCCGTCGCGCAGGAGCTGCTGGCGCGCCGCGCCGAAGGTGCGCTCGCGGTGCAGCTGCGCGCGGTGCACCTGCTCAACGGCGGCCTCTACCCCGACATCCACCGGCGCCAGCCGACGCAGGATCTATTGCTCGACCCCGAGCACGGGCCGCGGATCGGCGAGCTGATGAACGAGGAGGTGTTCGTCGCCGGCGTGAAGCCGACGTTCGCCGAGAATTTCGACGCCGCCGCCGACAGCGCCGAGATGTGGCGGGGAATGCACCGCGAGGAGGGGCAGCGCATCGGGCACCGCCTGATCCGCTACGTCGTCGACCGCGAACGCCACGAAGCGCGCTGGGTCGCGGCGCTGGAGCAGGCCGACCTGCCGTTGCGGTTCGTCTGGGGGATGCTCGACCCGGTCTCCGGCGCGCACATGGCCGAGCGGATCGCGCAGCGGCTGCCGGACGCGCCGCTGCTCACGCTCGCGGACGTCGCCCACTGGCCGATGCTCGAAGCGCCCGACCGCGTCGCCGCGGCGCTGCTCGGCTAGCGGCGGCCCGAGAGGCGGTCCGCGAAGCGCGCGAGCCGCGAGGGAGCCCCGCTGCGGCGCTCGATCGCGTCGGCTCCGCGGTAGAGCGCGTAGACGCCGCGGATCCCCAGGAAGCGCAGCGGCTCCGGCTCCCAGCCACGCGCCGGCGCGCCTGCGACCCACGCCAGCCGTGTGTCCGCGCCCAGCAGCAGGTCGCGCAGCGTGCGGGCGGCGAGGTTCGAGGCCGCGACGCCCTCGCCGACATAGCTCCCCGCCCAGGCGCTGCCGCAGGCCCGGTCGGCGCCGACGGACACGCGCCAGTCGCGCGCGACGCCCAGCACCCCCGACCAGGCGTGGTCGATCGCGGCGCCCTGCGCCGCCGGGAACATGCGCACGAGCTGCGCTCGCAGATGCCTCACCGTCGCGCGCGCGGTGGCGCCGTCGCGATCGGTGCGCGAGCCCAAGCGGTAGGGCACCCCGCGGCCGCCGATCGCGATGCGGCCGTCGGCGGTGCGTTGCAGGTACACGAACACGTGCGCGGCGTCGTCCAGCACCTCCGCCCCGCGCCAGCCGATCCGATCCCACGCCTCCTCCGGCAGCGGCTCGGTGACGATCATCGAGCTGTTCAGCGGCGCGAGCGCGCGGCGCATCCCGCGCAGCGAGGCGGTGTAGCCCTCGGTCGCGCGCACCACCCAGCGGGCGCGCACCGGGCCGGCGCTCGTCACGGCTTCGTGCCGGCGCAGCTCGCGGACCCGCGTGCGCTCGTAGATCGAAACCCCCAGGCGCTCGGCCGTCGCCGCCAGCCCCGCGACCAGCTTCGCCGGGTGCAGGCGCGCAGCGTGGGGTGAGAACGTCGCCAGCCGCGAGCCCTGCACCAGCACGCGCTCGGACAGCTCGCTCGGCGCCAGCTCGCGCACGTCGGCTTCGCCCAGGCCCGACGCGCGCAGCTCGCGCAACTGCTCGCGCAGCCGCTGCTCCTGAGCGGCGCCGCGCGCGACCGTGAGGTGGCCGTGCTTGACGAAGTCCGCCTCGATCCCCTCCCGCGCCAGCACCTCAGCGATCTCGTCCACCGTGGCGAACATCGCGCGTTGCAGCTCCATGAAGCCGTCCCCGTACACCCGCGGCGTGCCCGCGAAGAAGCCCGTCGCCCAGCCGCCGTTGCGGCCTGAGGCGCCGTAGCCGGCGCGCTCCGCCTCCAGCACGACGACGTGCAGGGATGGATCGGCGCGCTTGAGGTAGTAGGCGGTCCACAGGCCCGTGAAGCCGGCGCCCACGATCGCCACGTCCGCCTCCAGCGGACCCGGCAGCGACGCGCGCGAGGGCCGGGCCGGCGCCGTCCGCCACCAGAAGCCCCCTTCGCCCGTGCGCATCGGGCGAGGTTACGCGGTCAGCTGCGCCAGCTTCTCTTCCAGCAGCCTGCGCTCCGGCTCGGCGTGCACCAGCTCCAGCGCCCGTTCGTAGGCCGCGATCGCCTCGCGCTCGCGGCCCAGGCGGCGCAGCAACTCCGCGCGCGTCGCGTGCAGGTAGTGGTAGGCGTCGAGCTCCAGCCCTTCCACCAGCGCGAGCGCCGCCTCGGGCCGGCCCGCCTCGGCGAGCGCGATCGCGCCGTTCAGCTCGACCACCGGCGAGCCCGTCACCGCCGCGAGGCGGCGGTAGAGCGCCGCGATCCGCGGCCAGTCGCCGGCGTCCTCGACGTGCAGCGAGGCGATCGCCGCCTGTAGCGCGTAGGGGCCTTCGCCGCCGAGCGCCAGCGCCCGGCGCAGCGCCGCGCGCCCCTGCTCGATCTGCGCGCGGTCCCACAGCGCGCGGTCCTGGTCGGCCAGCAGCACGATCGAGCCTTGGCGGAAACGCGCCTCCCGGCGCGCGTCGTGCAGCAGCATCAGCGCCAGCAGCGCGTGCACCTCAGCCTCGTCGGGCATCAGCTCCGCGAGCGCTCGGCCCAGGCGGATCGCCTCGCCGGCCAGCTCGCCGCGCCCGGAGTAGCCCTCGTTGAAGATCAGGTAGATCACCGCCAGCACCGCGGCGAGGCGGTCCGGGAGCAGGTGGTCGGGGGGCACGCGGAACGGGATCCCCGCGGCCCTGATCTTGTGCTTCGCCCGCACCAGCCGCTTCGCGAGCGTCGGCTCCGGCACGAGGAACGCGCGCGCGATCTCCTCCGTGCCCAAGCCCCCCAGCGTGCGCAGCGTCAGCGCCACCTGCGCGTCGGTGCCGAGCGCCGGGTGGCAGCAGGTGAACAGCAACTCCAGCCGTTCGTCCGCGAAGGTGCCCTGCTCCATCGTCTCCTCCATCTCGGGCTCGTGGGCCGTCGCCGCTTCGGCGCCCAGCTCGCGTGTCTTCTGCGCGAGCGTGCGCGCGCGACGGATGCGGTCGATCGCGCGGTTGCGGGCCGTCGTCGTCAGCCACGCCCCCGGGTTCGGGGGCAGGCCTTCGCGCGGCCAGCGCTCCGCCGCGACCGCGAACGCCTCCTGCGCGGCTTCCTCGGCGAGGTCGAAGTCGCCAAGGAAGCCGATCAGCGCCGCCAGCACGCGCCCCCACTCCTCGCGGAAGACGCGCCGCAGGCCCGTCCGCTCGTCCTCAGGCCGCTCGGAGATCGTCAGCGCTCCACGACCGGGCGCACCTCGACCGAGCCGCCCATCCGCGCCGCGGGGATGCGCGCCGCCAGCTCGATCGCCGCGTCGAGGTCGTCGGCCTCGTACAGGTAGTAGCCGCCGAGGACCTCCTTCGTCTCCGCGAACGGGCCGTCTGTCGTCAGCGTCTGGCCGTCCTGGACGCGCACCGTCGTCGCGGTCTCCACCGGCTGTAGCTGGTGGCCGCCGAGCACGCCGGGCGCCTGCGCGATCGCCATGTACTCGCCGGTGATCGCGTCTTTCTGCTCCTGGGAGAGCGCTTCGTAGTCGGACATCGCGGTCGTGGAGTAGATCTGAAGCAGGTAGGTCATCGGTTCCTCCTTGGGGTTTCAGAGCGTTTCGTGCCTACTACGAACGAGCCGCGCGGAAATGGACAGCGCGTTCCCTTAGATTGCCGGGATGAGCAACTCGGGGGAGCCCTCGCTCGCGGGAAGCCTCGTGCGCCCCGGCGACGCCGGCTGGGACGCCGCGCGGCAGGCGTGGAACCTGGGCGTCGACCAGCGGCCCGCCGCCGTCGCGCTCGTCGAGGGCGGCGAGGACGTGGCGAAGGTGATCCGCTACGCCGCCGCAAACGGGCTGCGCGTCACGGCGCAGGGCACCGGCCACGGCGCCGGGCCGCTCGGCTCGCTGCAGGACACCGTGCTGATCAAGACCGAGCGCATGCGCGGCGTCACGGTCGACGCCGGCGCCGCCACCGCGCGCGTCGAGGCCGGCGTGCTCTCCGCCGAGCTGGGCGACGCCGCGCAGCCGGCGGGCATGTGCTCGCTGCCGGGCTCCTCGCCCGACGTCGGCACGATCGGCTTCACGCTCGGCGGCGGCCTTGGCTGGCTCGGCCGCCGCTACGGCTTCGCCTGCAACCACGTCCGCGCGATCGAGCTGGTGACCGCGGCCGGCGAGCCGCGGACCGTCGACGCCGGCAACGACCCCGAGCTGTTCTGGGCGCTGCGCGGCGGGGGCGGCGAGCACGCGATCGTCACCGCCCTGCACATCGGCCTGATCCCGCTGGCGGAGGTCTACGCCGGCACCCTGATCCTGCCCGCGGAGGCCGGCGCCGCGGCGATCCGCGGCTACCGCGACTGGGCCGCGGGGGTGGACGAGAACGTCAGCTCCACGATCCGCTTTTTGCGCCCGCCGCCCGTGCCCGACGTCCCCGAGCCGCTGCGCGGGCGGCCGCTGCTGACGATCGGCGTCACGTGCATCGGCGACCGGGATCGGGGCGAGGCGACGGTGGCGCCGCTGCGCGATCTCGCCGAGCCGATCATGGACATGATCGGCCCCATCCCGACAGCGGCGCTGTCGCGCATCAACATGGACCCCGAGCAGCCCACGCCCGGCATCGGCCACCACGCGCTCCTGGCGGAGTTGCCCGACGAGGCGATCGACGCGTTCGTCGGCGTCGCCGGCCCCGAAGCCGGCAGCTCGCTGCTGCTCGCCGAAATGCGCCAGCTCGGCGGCGCCTTCGCGCGCGAGCCGGAGGACGCCGGGGCGCTCGCGAAGCTCGACGGCGCCTTCCTGCTGAACGGGATCGGCGTGCCGATGCCGCCCGCGACGCCTGAGGGGGTCGGCGCCGACCTCGACCGCCTCGTCGAGGCGATGGGCCCGTGGCACCAGGACGGGCGGTACTTCAACTTCGCCGAGCGCCCCTGTGACGTCGACGCGATCCTGCCGCCCGAGACCTGCGCGCGGCTACGCGAGGTCAAGCGCGCCTGGGACCCCGACGGGCTGATCCGCGCCAACCACGTGCTCGCGGGCGCAAGCGCCTGAGGCCACCGCCGGCCTGGCCGTCCTGGAGGCGGCGTGTCGCGATTCGCGAACCGCTCAGCCGCAGTGCAGTTGCGCGAGGCTCCGCTGGACCTGCGCTTTCACCTGCGCGTCGACGTCGGCGACCTGATCCGCCGGCGGCGGCTTCACCGCGGGCTGGGGCCCGTAGCCGTAGAGGTCCATAGAGAGCGAGTCCTGCAGGCGCCCCTCCGGCGTGCAGGCCGGGAACGTGAACGAGATGCGCGTTACGCGCCCGCCGCCGACCCATACGTCCATCGGCAAGGTCTTCGCGCCCGTGATCCGTTCGAGCAGCTTCCCGGCGCGCCGGCCCGCGGCCCGCTGCGAGGGCGGCACCGCCGAGACGAAGCGCCCGAGATAGATCACCGCGTGGTAGCGGGTCGAGTCCACGCCGCGCACCTGCTCCTCGCCCACGCGCGTGACCGTGCCCGCCGCCCGCAGGTAGCTCAGCACTTCGGCCGGGTTCGAGGAGCCCGCGCCGAACGAGTTGCTGCCCAGTGACTGGCTGAAGGTGCTCAGATCGATGCGCAGCCACGGCTTGCCGTGCGTCAGGCGCGAGCTCGCCGCGCTCGGCGTGCGCACGTAGAGATAGGGCTTGTCGATCACCTCTTCGACCTTCGTGCCCTCCACTTCCACGCCGGCCGTGCCCTGCGAGCCACCCTCGGCGATCGTGCCGCCGCCCTGACCCGTCGCGCTCTTGCCGGCGAGGCTCACCGACGTCGTCAGCGCGAACTTGTAGCCCGGGACCTGTTCGGTCGTGTAGGCCGCGCGGGTCACCGCCGCGAGGTAGTCGGGCGTGGCCGACGGAGAGGCCACCCCGTGGTCGCTGCCGCAGCCCGCCGCGAGCGTCGCCGCCGAGAGCAGTGCCGCCGTGCCGATCGCGGTGGTCCGGGCCTTTGCCACGCGCATATACATATCCGCTTCGCCGGAAATACCCCGCATCCGGCCGCGCTACGCGCCGGAGCGCAGGGAGGGCCGCATGCGGCCACTACTGTAGGAACACGCCAGGGAGGGCCGCGCTCGCGGGCTCCCGGCGGCGACCGGATGACGACGACCTCGACCGACAAAGAGCGCACGCACCCCACGGTGATCCTCGTGGTGCTGTCGCTCGCGGGCGTCGCCTACGCGATGCTCAGCTCCTCCGTCGTCCCGGCCCTGCCGACGATGCAGCGCGCGCTCCACACCAGCGAGGACGGCATCACCTGGCTCTTGACCGCCTACCTGCTGTCGGCCTCCGTCGGCACCGCGATCCTCGGCCGGCTCGGCGACATGTACGGCAAGGAGCGGCTGCTGCTGGTGACGCTCGTGATCCTCGGCGCCGGGACGCTGCTGGCCGCGGTCTCCAGCTCGCTCGGCGTGATCATCGTCGCGCGCTTCATCCAGGGCGCAAGCGGCGGCATCTTCCCGCTCGCCTTCGGGATCGTGCGCGACGAGTTCCCGCGCGAGAAGGTCGCCGGGAGCATCGGGCTGCTGTCTGCGATCCTCGGCGTCGGCGCCGGCGTCGGGATCGTGCTCTCGGGCGTGATCGTCGAGCACCTCAACTACCACTGGCTGTTCTGGTTCCCGCTGCTGGCGACGGTGGTCGCGATCTTCGCCACCTGGCGCTTCATCCCCGAGTCGCCCGTGCGCGTGCCCGGCAAAGTCAACTGGCTCGCCGCGGCGCTGATGACGGTCGGGATCTCGATGGTGCTGCTCGCCATCTCGGAGACCACCACCTGGGGCTGGGGGTCGGTCAAGACGCTCGCGCTGCTCGCCGGCGGGATCGTCGTGACGCTGATCTGGATCGCCGTCGAGGTGCGCAGCGCCTCGCCGCTGATCGACATGACGATGATGCGCATCCGCGGCGTCTGGACCACGAACCTCGCGGCGTTCCTGCTCGGCGCCGGCATGTACGCGTCGTTCATCGTGCTGCCGCAGTTCGCGCAACTGCCGAAGAGCACCGGCTTCGGCTTCGGCGCCTCCGTCGTCGTCTCGGGCCTGTACCTGCTGCCCTCGACGATCGGCATGACGATCCTCGGCATCTACGCCGGCCGGATCTCCGCGCGCTTCGGCTCGCGCGCCGCGCTGCTCGCCGGCACCGCCTTCACCACCGCCTCCTTTGCGCTGCTGTCGATCACCCACAGCCACCCCTACGACCTGCTCGTCGCGGCGGGGCTGCTCGGCGTCGGCATCGGGCTGGCCTTCGCCGCGCTCGGCAACCTGATCGTGCAGGCGGTCTCAAGCCACCAGACCGGCGTCGCCAGCGGGATGAACACCGTGATGCGAACGCTCGGCGGCGCGCTCGGCGGGCAGCTCTCGGCCACCTTCATCGCCGACCACACCGCGCACGGCCAGCCCACCGTCACCGGCTTCACGCTGACGTTCGTGATGGCGACCGGCTTCCTCGTCGTGTGCCTGCTCGCCTGCTCGCTCGTCCCGCGCGAGCGCGACGGCGCGCCGGAGGAGACGCCCGCGGTAGCCGCCGGCGTCGAGGAGCAGGTCGCGCGGGTCGGCGCGGCCGCCGACTAGCTAAGCAGTCGCGACCGGAGTGCTCGCCGGCTCGGCGGGAGCCGGCTCGCCGCCGTCGCTCGCCTGCTCGGCCTTGCCGCCCGGCAGCGCCTTCACCGCGACGATGAAGGCCAGCGCCATCGCGCCCGCCATGCCGTACACCACCGTCTGCGTGGCGTGCGCGAAGCCGAGCTGCACCTGATGGGTCAGCGCGTCAGAGCCGCCCCGGCGCGCGCCGCCGCCACCGCCGCCCGAAGCGCTCGCGACGCTGTGCGCGATTCGTTCCGCCGTGGCCGCCGGCACGTGTTTGCTGATCAGGCCGTCCTTCACGTGCGAGACCGTTTCGGTGATCAGGATCGAGCCCAGCACCGCGAGGCCCAGGCTGCCGCCGAAGTTGCGCACCGTCTGCGTCAGGCCCGTGACCGCGCCGTAGGTCGCTTTCGCCGCGCGGTTCAGCGCGTCGGTGCTGACGGGGCCCAGCACGAGACCGACGCCGAGACCCGCGATCGCCAGGTAGTACCACTGCGAGCTGAACGAGAGCTTGTCGAGGCTTTCGCCCCACAGCCAGAAGCCCACCGCCGCCACCGCGCAGCCCGGCACGACACTCGGCCGCGCGCCCTGGTTGTCGAGGATGCGCCCGCCGTTCTGCGCCCCGACCGTGAAGCCGCCGAAGAACACCAGCAGCACCAGGCCGGCATCGCCCGCCGATTCGCCCAGCGCGATCTGCGCGTAGAGGCTCGCGAAGAAGAACAGCGGCACGAAGCAGATCGACAGCAGGAACAGCACCACGTTGTCGACCATGAAGCCGCGATCAGCGAACAGCCGCATCGGCACCAGCGGGTCCTCGATCCGCAGCTCGTAGCGCACGAACGCCACGAGGATCGCGAGGCCCACGACCAGGCAAGCCCACGTCGCGACGCTGTCCCAGCCCCACACGCTCGCCTGCTGGAGGCCCAGCACCGCAATCGCCATGCCGATGCTGACGAGCACCGCACCGCGGCCGTCGATTCGCGACGGGCTGCGTTCCTCCGTCGGTTTCGAGATCGCGATCAGCACCAGCGCGATGATCGCCACGGGGATGTTCACCCAGAAGATCGCGCGCCAGGTCCATTCGGTCAGGTAGCCGCCTGCGATCGGCCCCACCGCCGTGAGCCCGCCCGTGACCGAGAAGAACACCGCGAGCGCCTTGCCGCGCCCGGAGACGTCGTAGCTCGAAACGACGATCGCCAGCGCCGCCGGGAACAGCACCGCCGCGGAGGCGCCCTGCAGCGCGCGGAACACGATCATCCACGTCTCGCCCAGGTCGCCCGTCGGCGTGGCGCCGCACAGCGCCGAGCACGTCGCGAACGAGATCACGCCGATCGTCACCATGCGACGCGGCCCGTAGACGTCCGCCACCTTGCCACCCAGCGCGAACAGCGCCGAGAGCGCGAGCAGGTAGGCGTTCACGATCCACTGCGAGCCCGTGCTCGACAGGTGCAGGTCGTGCTGCAGGTCCGGCACCGCGAGCGCCACGATCGTCTGATCGATGAACAGCATCGCGACCGCGAAGATCATCGCGGCGAGGACGAGTTTCTGGCGCTGACTCTGCATCGTGCTCCCCTGTGGGTTGGCCGTTTGCTCCGTGTCAGATCGGCGCGGGAGCGCCGCTACTTGACCACCTGACTAGTTACTGCACGGGTCGTTGCTCTCCTGCCGTGCCGCCACGGCGACATTCCGGGGTGCGTCAGGCCGCGATGCCCGCCGCGTCGAGCAGCGCCTGCGACTCGGTCTCGATCGCCTCGGCCATCACGTGCAACTGGTCGACCAGGTGCGGGTCAGCGCACAGCCCGAAGCAGAGCAGACCCGCCAGCGACATCGCCGAGACGCGCAGCGCGTGGTGTTCGCCGATCTCCGCCAGCGAGTGCAGCCGCGTGACGCCGCTGCCCAGCACGCTCACCGGCTCGCGCGGGCCGGGCACGTTCGAGACGCTGAGCGCGAAGCGGCGCGGGTTGCGCTCGATGCGGGTGACGAAGTGCTCCAGCGGCGGCACCCCCGCCAGCTCCCGCAGCAGGTGCTCGCGGTACTGGGCGTCGTGGTCCTGCTTGCGCTCGCGCGTCGCCGCGTGCGCCAGGCGCAGGCGAGCCACGCAGTCCGGCTCGTTCATCGGCAGCCCCAGCGAGAAGAACGAGTCGTGGTTCGCCACGGCGTCGCCCTCGTGGTGCAGGCTGACCGGTACCTGCAGGCGCAGCGTGCCCAGCTCGCCGTGGCGCAGCGCCACCCAGCGCCCCACCGCGCCCGCGACGATCGCCAGCACCGCGTCGTTTACCGTCGCCCCGTCCAGCTCCTTCGCCGCCTCGTGCAGCGCCGGCAGCGGCACCGCCGCGAAGGCGACCTCGCGCCGCGTGCCGATCGTCCCGTCGAACGGCGAGCGGCACTCGCCGCGCGCGTACTCGCGGCGCAGGAACCCCGCCAGGTGCGCGCGCCGGCGGCCTTCGTCCGCCGCGTGCGCGGCGTGCGCCTGGCGCGGGGACATCGCCGCCTCCGCGCTCTCGTCCCACAGCAGCATGCGCGCGTAGCGAGCCGAGGCCGTGCCGTCCGCGAGCGCGTGGTGGATGCGCCAGATCAGCGCCGCGCCGCCGTCCTGCAACGGCGCCACGTCGATCCGCCACAGCGGCCGCGAGCGGTCCAGGCGCTGCTCGAACAGCCCCGCTACCAGCGCCGGCAGCCCCGCTTGGTCGACCGGCCGCTCGACCTCCGCCGCGACGACGTGCTCGGTGACGTCGAAGGCCTCGTCGTCGACCCAGGCGGGGGCGTGCGCCGTGCCGCCGAGCTTGCGCGTCAGCGCCGGCGCCAGCTCGATCCGCTCCGTGAACCGCGCGCGCAGGCGCTCGACGTCGAACGCCTCCGCCTCGTCGGGGGCCAGGCGCACGATCTTGCAGGTGTGCCCCGCGATCGTGCGGCACTCCAGCTCGAGGATCGCGCGGTCCTCCGCCGCCAGGGGAGTCGGCTCCATGCCCTCATTCTCGGTCACCGGGGCGATGCCCTGAAGCCCGCGCTTCCTGGATCGATTGCCGGGCCCGTGCGCCGAAGCCTGCGGCTCGCCGCCGGCTAGAGCCAGTCGCGGCGGCGGAAGGACCAGTACAGCAGCACCGAGATCACGACGATCAGCGCCGAGGAGAACCAGAATCCCCAGTGCGCCGCGAAGCCCGGGTAGGGGACGTTCTGCCCGTAGAAGCCCGTGATCGCGGTGGGCACCGCGATGATCGCCGCCCAGCTCGTCACCTTCTTCATCGCCAGGTTCATGCGGTTGCCCTGGATCGCGATGTTCGTCTCGAGGATCGTCGTCACGAGGTCGCGCAGCGACTCGGTCCAGTCGGTCGCGCGCATCACGTGGTCGTACACGTCCTGGTAGTAGGGCGCCATCCCCTGGTCGATCACGTGCAGGTCGCGGCGCATCAGCGAGTTCACCACCTCGCGCATCGGCAGCACCAGGCGGCGCAGCAGCACGAGGCTCTTGCGCAGCTCGAACGAGCGGCGCTGCACTTCGGCTTCATGCGGCCTGTCGTCCTCGAAGAGCAGGTCCTCCAGCGCCTCGATCTCGCTGTCGAGCGACTGCACCGTTTCGAAGTGGCCGTCCACGACGTCGTCGAGCAGGCCCCACAGCAGGAACGAGACGCCGTGGCCGGCGAGGTCCTTCGATTCGTCCCAGCGTTCCAGCACGCCGGCGATGTCCACGCCCTCGTCCTTGCGCACCGTCACGAGCGCCTTCGGCGTCACGAACACGCCGATCTCGCTCGGTTGCAGCTCTCCGGACTCCACGTCCAGCTTCAGCGCGTAGGCGCTCATGAACAGGTGCGACTCGTAGCGGTCGAGCTTCGGGCGCTGGTGCTCCTGCACGGCGTCCTCCACCGCCAGCGGGTGCAGCCCCAGCTCGTCGGCGATCGTCGCCAGCTCCTCGCGCGTCGGCTCGCAGTAGTCCAGCCACACGCAGGCGTCGTGCTCCTTGATGTACTCGGAGATGTCCTTCACCGGGAAGTCCTCCAGCGCCAGCTCGCCGCCCCGGTAGAGCCTCGTGTGCGACATGCGCGCAAGATACGGGCGCGGGCGGATCGCCCCGTGGGCGTGCTCAGCGCTTGACGGTGAACGCGTGCGTCACGCGCAGCGAGGCGGCGCCGCTCGGAGCGAGCACGCCCTTCGCCGTGAGCTTGAGCGGCTTGGTCGCGGCGGCGAGCAGCTTGCGGCCCTTCGCCGTGAGCTTCAGCGTCAGCTTCACGACGCCGCTCGCCTTCGTGCTGACCTTGCCGGAAGCCACCAGCACCGGCTTCGCGCGTGACAGGTGGGCCCCCTTCGGCACCTGGTACCAGGAGACCGACAGGCGCCCGACGGCGAGCGAGTTGAACGACACCGAATAGCCGTGGTGCTTCAGCAGCGCGGCGATCTTCGCGTTGCTGCCACGCGGCAGCAGCAGGCGCCCGAGCAGCGCCTTCAGCTGCACGGTCGTGGCGCCCTGCGCCGTCGCGGCGAGCACGCCCGTGGCCGGCGGCTTGGCGACGACCACCGCGGAGGCCGGCGAGAACAAGGGCGCCCCTTCGCCGAAGGCGTTCACGGCTTTCTCGCGGATCCTGATCGTGTGCCCGACGTCGGCCGCGCTCAGCGTGTACGTGGGCGTCGAGGCGACCGTGTGGCAGCTCGTGATCGCGCCAGTGGCGTCGCATTGGCCCCATTCGTCGGTGACGGTCGTCGGCGCGCCGGACCAGGTGCCGCGCAGCATCGAGAGCGTCTGGCCTTCGACGGCGCCGCCGACGATCGCGGGTCTCAGGAGCGCGCTGGGCCGCAGGGCTTCGCTCGGCACTACTTTGCCGGGTTCTTCTTCGAACGGTTCTTCGGCGGGCGTTTCGACCAGGCCGGCGTCGATCCCCGTGGCGGCCGCACCCGGGGTGACTTCGACCGGGTCGGCTTCGGCGGCGAGCTTCTTGCCGTCGTAGAACTGCGCCAGATACGGCGTCCCGCCTTCGACGGGGATGAAGTGGACGGTGTAGCCGCCGGCGGCGAGGCGCTTCAGCGCGTACCGGCCCGTCGCTTCGGTGAAGGCGCAGGGTTCGCCTTCGACGGCTGGGCTCGTGGCACACACGAGCACCCCCGCCAAGGGGGCTTTGCTCTTCGCGTCCGTGACCGTCCCTTCGATCGTGCCACCGGCAGCGAGCACCGCGTTCACGCCTTTCGCGGCTTCGCCCCCCGCCGTCACCGCCACCGGCTTCGCCAGCGCGCGCGTCAAGGCGCCTTCGTAGTACTGCTGGGCGTAGTCGAGTTCGCTTCCGAGCGGCAGCGAGAACTTCACCTTGTATTCATCGCTGGCGAGGCCCGCGATCGTGTATTCGCCGGCGACGTCCGTCAGCGTGCAGACTTCCTGCCCCGAAGCCTGAACGCTCGTGGCGCAGACTTCGATCCCCTGGACGGGTTTGCCTTCGCCTTCGGTGACGAGACCCTGAACTCTTCCCCCGGGCGCGAGCTTCGCGTCGATCCCGGGGGTCGGGACGCCTTCGTTGACGAGGACCGGCTCGGCTTCTTCGCGTTTGGCCTTGCCTTCGTAGAACTGGTCCTGGTAGTTGAGCGTGCTGCCTTCGGCGAGCTTGAACTCCACGTCGTACTGACCGGGTGCGAGTTCTGCGATCGAGTATTCGCCGGTTGCGTTCGTGGTCGCGCAGGTTGGCACGGACGCCGCTTCGTGCACCGTGGCGCACACTTCGATGCCTTCCAGCGCCGCTTCGGTGTCGGCGCCTGTGACCGTCCCGGAGATCGACCCTCCTGTCGCGGCGCCGGCCACCGCGGGGGCGAGCGTCGCGAAGCAGGCCGCGAGCGCGACGGCGAGCGCGAATTGCGGCACGGATCGTGACCGTGCGCGCAACGCGCCTGCTCGATGTCGCGATCTCATTGCATCCATCCCTGGTCAAGCGGCGGCCCGGAGAGCATCGGGCCACCGCGAGGGAGGCTACAGCAGCATCGCGCGCAGACCAACCGCTGCACGACGGTGCACGACGCCGCCCGGGCCGCGGCTGCCCCCCGGGCCGCGGCTCGCGGCCCGGGCGGTGTCTCGTTCCGAATCGCCGGCCTGCGCGCGTCCGGCTCAGCGACGCACGTGGCGCGAGCGATGCCGCCGCGAGAACTTCGCGTTCCCATGGCCGCCCTGGTAGCGGCTGCCGTGGCCGGGCCAGCGCCCGTGGCCTCCGTGACCGGGGCCGCCCTGCCCACCGCTGCCGCCGCTGCCGGGGCTCCACGGCTGCAAGTAGGCGCGGTAGGTGTTCACGCCGGTGGGGAACCTGGCGTTGAACAGCAGGTCGCCCGCGGAGTCGTACTCGGAGAAGTACGGCAGCGAGCCCCAGCCGACGAGCAGGTTGCCGTCGCCGGTCGTCTGGGCGTTGCCCTGGGAGGGCGCGGTCAGCGCCTCCGGCTGGTTGTAGGACTGAAGCAGCGTCGCGGTGTGCGCGCGCTCGTCGAGCTTGAAGCGCACCGCGCGGCTGAGGCCGAGCTCGGCCGTCGGGTCGACGCCGGTGTTCGCGACGCCGGCCGCCTCGTTGTCGAACACGGTGTAGACGTCGTTGCCCAGCGCCTCGGGATCGTGCTGCCAGGCGAACAGCTCGCCCGCGTTGTTGAGCTTCTGGCCGGGCGCGGCCTGCAGCGTGAAGCTGCTCGCCTTGCCCCCCAGCTGCCAGATGACGTTGCCGCTGTGGCGGCTCACCTTGTACGTCGTCCACGTGTCGCGGGCGTCGATCAGCAGGTTGCCGTCGGTGTCGAGGTGCACGGCGTTGATGTGGAACCAGTCCCAAGGTGTGCTCGGCGAGGCGGGCAGCGGCTGCTCGCTTTGCGAGTAGGGCACGTGGTCGGAGGCCTTCCACTGGAACAGGACTTTGCCCGAGGGGATGTCGATCTCCTGGACGATGCCGTCGATCACGGCCTGGTTCGACGGGCCGCCGGTGCCCGACAGGTCGGCCGTGCCGGTTGCGTAGGAGAGGACCAGCGCCGTGTTCTGGGGCGTGATCAGGAACTCGTGGCCGTCGGCGCTGTAGCCGTTGCCGGCGTTGACGGTCGCGATCTGCTGGTAGTGGGAGTTGTAGATGTAGTCGGTGCCTTTCGCGAGGCCACCGAGCCCGGTGCCCTGCCACCAGGTCAGCACCGGCTGCCCGCGGTAGGTCTGCGTGCGGAAGTCGGAGGCCTCCTGGCCCGCGGGCACCGCCTGGAACCAGACGACGTTGCCCTGCTGGTCGAGGATCTCGGGGCCGTTTGCGTACGTGTCGGTGCCGCCGAAGGGCGAGATGAAGAAGTCGCCGTGGCCGACGTTGCCCTCGGTGAGAATCGTCACGGGCGGCGGCGAGGTCGGGGTGTCCGCAAGCGCGGAGGAGGCGGGCAGCGCGCCGGAGGCAAGCCCGGCGACGAACGTGGCGATCACCGCGGCGCTCGTTCGCCGCCAGCGCTGCGCCGTTCTGCTGGTGGGACTGGGGATGGGGATCTGGGGCATCGGGCTTGATTCCTTTCTTGCTGCTGGGTGCGGTTTCGGTGGGGATCGTGGGGAGGGCGCCGCGCCTTGCGGACGACCCGGCGCAACTACGCTAGAAGAAACCTCCATAATTTCAACTGTATTTGTGATGTTTATGTTTTCAGGCGATCTTTCGAGGCGTACCCGAGCGCGGCCGCGGCTCCCCTAAGCTCCCCGGCAGTGACCCCGCAGCCGATCAGCGACGCCCTCGCGGCGAGGATGCGCGAGCCGGAGGCCGTGCTCGAATGGATCGAGCCGGGGATGGACGTGATCGTTGGCCAGGCCAACGCCGAACCGAAGCGCACGATCGATGCGATCGAGGCCGCGGCGGAGGCCGGGCGCGAGGGCGAAGGCGGCGTCCGCGACGTGCGCCTGCACCAGATGCTGCCGCTGCGCCCGCGCCGCTACATCGACGGCGAGCTGCCGGGGCTGCGTCATGTCGCGTGGTTCCTCTCTCCGCACAGCCGCGCGGCGTTTCATCGCGGCGACTGCGACCTGGTGCCGAACTCGTTCAGCGACATGCCGCGCCTGATGCGCCAGACGCTCGCGCCGCGGCTCGTGCTGACGGCGGTCTCGCCGCCGGACCGCCACGGCTACTTCTCGCTCGGCCCGCACGCCGAGTACACGGCGGCGTTCATCGGGGAGGTCCCCTTCTTCGTGGAGGTCAACCCCAGCGTGCCGCGCACCTACGGCGCGAACCAGCTGCACGTCTCCGACGTGGTGGGCTGGTGCGAAGCGGACACGCCGCTTGAGGAGCTGGCGCCGCCGAGCGCCGCGGAGCGCGACCGCAAGATCGCCTCGCTGGTGGCGGAGCGGATCCCCGACGGGGCGACGCTCCAGGCGGGGATCGGCGCGGCGCCCGACCTCGTGCTGGGGATGCTGAAGGAGCACCGCGAGCTCGGCGCGCACACCGAGCTGTTCGGCGACGGCTTCGTGGAGCTGGTCGAATGCGGCGCGCTGACCGGCACGCGCAAGCGCACCCATCGCAACAAGGTCGTGACGACCACGGCGCTCGGCTCACGCCGGCTGTACGAGTTCGTGGCGGACAACCCGGGCGTGGAGTTCCACCCCGTCGACTACACGAACGACCCGACCGTGATTGCGCGCGAGCCGCTGATGACGGCGATCAACGCGACGCTGGAGGTCGACTTCCTCGGCCAGTGCGCCTCGGAGTCGCTCGGCAGCGAGTACTGGTCCTCCTCCGGCGGCCAGCCGGACTATGCGCGCGGGGCGGTGATGGCCGAGCAGGGCCAGGCATTCATCGTGCTGCACTCGAGCACCGCGGACGACTCGATCTCGCGGATCGTCCCGCAGCTGCACCCGGGAGCGGCGGTGACGACGTTCAAGAACGTCGTCGACAAGGTCGTCACCGAGTTCGGGGTCGCGGAGCTGCGCGGCAGCTCGATCGCCGAGCGCACGCGCCGGCTGATCGCGATCGCGCACCCGAACTTCCGCGACGAACTGGCGGCTCGTGCGCGCGAGCTGGGCTACCTGACCTGAGGCGCGGCGCGGCGCTCGGCGGTGGCGGTTGCCCCCCGGCGCAGCGCTCAGGCGGTGGTGGGCTGCTCTTCCTCGCCGCGCCCGTCGAGCAGGCGCACGACGCTCTGGGACTGCTCGTCGCGCGTGAGCTGGGTATCGCTGAGCGGCCCCAGCACGCCGCGCAGGACCGACATCAGCGCCCATCGGCGCGGGCAGAAGATTTGTGGGCGGCGCCGCTCGATGCCGCTGACGATCGCCTCGCCGGCGGCGCTCGCGGGCACGCGCTTGCGCAGCGGGCGCGGGAGCCGCTGGAACAGCGTCGAGGCCAGCGGGTCGCCGTCGATCGCACCGTGGACCATCTCGGTCTCGATGAAGCCGAAGTAGGCGACGCTCGCCCCGGCGCCGTGCTGGGCGAGCTCGACGCGCAGCGCGCGCCCCAGCTGCTCGACGGCGGCCTTGCTCATCGCGTATGGCGTCGCACCGGCGCCGTTGATGAAGGCATAGATCGAGGCGATCACCACGACGTGCCCGGAGCGGGCGACGATCTCCGGCAGCGCGGCCTGGACCGTGCGGGCGACGCCCAGGACGTTGACGTCCAGCACGCGCTCGAAGCTCTCGGGGGCCATCGCGTTGAGCGTGGCGATGCGCGGCGCGACGCCCGCGTTGGCGACGACGACGTCGAGGCTCCCGAAGCGCTCGACGGTCATGGCGACCGCGCGCTGCATCGCGGCGCGATCGGTGACGTCGGCGGCGAGGCCGAGGGCGTCCGTCGCGTGCAGCTCGCCCGCGGCGCGCTGCACGGCCTCTTCGTGCAGGTCCACGATCGCCACGCGCGCGCCGCGGGCGAGCAGCGTGCGAGCCGTCGCGAAGCCGATCCCCCGTGCGCCGCCCGTCACGAGCGCGGTCTTCCCCTGCAATGAGAACGCCGCCATTCGGGGCACTCTGTCAGACCGGGTGCCCCGGCGCGGCGACGCGACAGCGATTGGACCCCCCGATGCTTGTGTGGTAGAAACATCGAACGGCCTCCACGCCGTGGGGCACTTTGAGGAACGAGGGATGTGTTGTTGCAGCGGCGAACCGACTGATCGGGGACGTGTTGCACCGGGGGCGCATGGAGGCGCGCTGCCGGCAATCAGACGGCAGTGAAAGGAGATCGATGACCCGCATCAAGAGCCTGCTGCTCTCGCTGGTCGCGGCGCTCGCGTTCAACGCGGTGGCGGTGTCGGCCCAGGCGGCGAAGACCGTGGGCCCGCGCGTCGCCGAAGCCGAAGAAGCGAACAAGGAAAAGCTCGAAGAAACGCGCGAAAAGAACAAAGAAAAAGCGGAAACGATTCATGAAAAGAATCGTGAATCCGGGGAAGCGGTGCGCGAACACAACAAAGAACGGATCGAACGCACCAAGGAAAAGAACGAACAGCGCTTGAGCGAAGCCGGCGAAGGCGAACAGGAAGCGGCCGAAGCGGTGAACAAGGAAAAGCTCGAAGCCGCGCGCGAAAAGAACAAGGAACACAGCGAAAAAGCGCACGAAAGAGCGGTCGAAACGAACGAACGCGCACGCGAACGCAACGTCGAACGGATCGAACGCGTCAAGGAACAGAACGAAGCGCGGATCGAAAAGGCCGAACAGACCGAAGCCCGCGAAAAAGAACGCGCTGAAAAACGCAAACTGCTCGAAGAAGAAAAAGCCAAAAAGAAAGAAGAACGCGAAAAAGAAAAAGAAGGCGAAACGGTCTAGCGACCTCGCCTCGCCTGAGGTCTCGGGGGCGTCCGGGACTTCGGAGGCGTTCTTCTTCAGAAGCCGCGCCCGGATGGGCGCGGCTTCTTTGCGTCCGGGGCGAGGCGGCGGTGCGCGTCGCCGACGCCTGCAGGGTGTGGCGTCTGGGCGTCCGGGGCCGGCGGGCAGTCCCACCGCCGACGCCTGCGGGCACGGCTCCCGGCGTCGCGACTAGACGGTGGCCGGCCGGGGCGAGGCGACGGCGTCGTGCGACACGGCGTCCCGGTCGAGATCCCGCTGCAACCGCGGGGCGAGCCGCAGGAAAGCCGCGACGACATGCGGGTCGAAGTGGCTGCCGCTGTCCTGCTCGATCTCGGCCAGGGACCTGTCGACCGACCACGCCTCCTTGTAGGCCCGCTTCGAGCAGAGCGCGTCGTAGACATCGACCACGGCGCAGATGCGGGCGGCGAGCGGGATCTCCTCCCCCCTGAGCCCCGCCGGATAGCCGCTGCCGTCCCAGCGCTCGTGGTGGCACCTGGCGACGTCCTGGGCCATCTGCACCAACGGGTTCTCCGAGCCCGCGAGGATCTCGGCGCCGACGGTCGTGTGCGCCTTGATCACATCCCACTCCTCATCCGTGAGCGCACCCGGCTTCAGCAGGATGCTGTCGGGAATCCCGATCTTGCCGATGTCGTGCATCGCGCTGGCGTGCTGCAGGCGATCGGCCTCCGCGGCGCTCCAGCCGAGCTCCAGCGCGAGCAGGCGGCAGAGCCGGCCGATGCGGCGGACGTGCTCGCCGGTCTCGACGTCGCGCGTCTCCACCGCCTGGGCGAGCCGCTGGATCAGCTCCAGCTGGCTGGCCTGAAGCTGGCTGGCGAACGCGTTGCGCTCGATGAACGCGGCGACGTAGCTGGCGACGACGGTGCCGATCGCGCCCAGGCACCAGGCCGCGAGCGGGTAGGTCACGACAAGGACCGTGCCCGAGTCGAAGGCGAGCTGGGCGACGAGCAGATAGAGGGCCGCCAGCGCCGCCGCGAAGCCGACCGCCAGGAGCACGCGCAACCGCAGGGCGAGCAGCGGTACGACGGCGCCGGCGAGCGCGATCGCGATCAGCGCCAGCCACGACCCGGCGGGCTGGAGCGGGTTCCGATGCAGCGCGGTCCAGATCGCGTTCGCCTGGATCTCCGGTCCGGGCATCGGCGTGTCCGAGGTGATCGAGGTCTGATGCACGTCCTGCAGTGTGGGCGCCGTCGCGCCGACGACGACGATCTTGCCCCTGAAGGCCCGCGGGTCGACCTTGCCGCGCAGGACGTCGGAGAAGGAGCTGGTGGGAACGGTCCCCGGCGGGCCGCGGAAGTCGATCAGCGCCCGGTCGTGCGAGAACCGCGAGGGCGGCACCGAGATCCCGGCGACGCGGGCGGCCGCCACGGCGACGCTCTTCAGCCCCAGCAGCGAGTAGGGGTAGCGCCGGATGATCCCGCCGTCTTCGCCCGGCAGGTTCGCGGCGGCCGCGACGGCGTTCGCGCGCCTGACGTTCGCGTCTCCGCCGAGCACGTTCGTATGTCCGTGGGAGTCGACTTCGGTCGCGGCGAGCACGACGTCGCGCGCGCGGCGAATCGATTCGAACAGCGCCAAATCGTCGCGTTCGTCGGTCGGCTCGGTGAATTGGACGTCATAGACGATCGCGCGCGCGCCGTCCGCGTGCAGCCGGTCGATCACCGCGGCGTGCAGCCGTCGCGGGAAGGGCCACGGCCGCTGTAGCGCCGAGAAGGTTTCGTCGTCGATCGCGACGACCGCCACGTCGGAGGGCGAGGCGTGGTGGGCGAGGCCGAAGCGGACGTCGAGCGAGTCGTTCTCCAGGCGCGGCCAGGCTTCGGCCCAGTAGGCCACGGCGCCCACCGCGACCGCCGCGGTGGCGGCGATCGCCAGCGCGATCGCCTTGGGTGAGAGGGAGCGCAAACGCCTCATCGAGCGCTCCGCGCCTCAGGGCCTGGCGAGATAACGATGGCCCGCCGCCACCAGGACCGTGCGATGACGGCGGAGGTCGCGCACGCTGACGAGCCCGTGGCGGACGAGCGTGAGCGTTCCGTCGCAGCGATCGACCGTCTCCCAGTAGGTGCCCCGGACCGTCGCGACGCTGTTCTGCCCGCGGGTGCTGAAGTGACCGTGGTTGTCTTTCGCCCACAGGGCGCTGCCGCCGTGGCCATGGGCGCGCGACGCGAGCGAGGCCCGCGCGGCACCTGGGACCGAAGCGCGGCGCACGCAGGTCGTGGGGGTGCGAAGCGTGAAGGTCGTCTGGCCGGGCGGCGCGGTGGCCTGCGCCACACGGAACTCGCCGCCCCAGACGGTCGCGGATTGCACGTGTCCGGAACGGTCGGTCGCGGTCGAGAGCGTGATCACGCCCCTGCTCGCGTCGATCCAGGCGCCCATCGGGACGTCGCCGACATCTTCGAGCGGGCGTGGGGTCGCCTCCCCGGGCATCCGTACCAGCACGCGGCCGGCGAGGGCTCTCAGCTGCGCGCTGTGTCCCAGCGCGGGAGGCGCGACCGCGGCGGGCGGCGGCGGGTCGAGCAGGTTGGGCGGCGCGAGGCCCGCCGGGAGGGTCGGATCGAGCGGGCCGCCCGTCGGCGCGGGGCCCTGCGTGACGCCGGTGCCACTCCCGGTTTCGCCACCGGGCCCACCGCCGGTTTCGGCGCTTGGTTCGGCGGCGGTCGTGAACGTTCGATCTGCCCCGTAGGCGGTGCCTTCAGGGCAGCCGCCGCAGTTGCTGGCCACGACGCGGAAGTGGTATTCGGTGCCGGGCGTCAGGCCCGTCAAGCCCTGTTCGAGCGCGTGTTCGCTCGCGTCGGCGCCCACGCCCTGATCCGCGGCGGGGAGCTGCGCGCCGTAGCTGCTCGTGAGGCCCCAGTCGAAGTGGTAGCTCGTCGCCTGGCCCTGGGGGTTGACGAGCGCCGTCAGCGTGGCGCCCACCGGCGAGACGCCCGACGGCGCTCCGGTTAGCGCGCTCGGCGGCACCGTCGTCGTGAACGTCCTGTCGGCGCCGTAGGTGGTGCCGCTCGCGTTCGTGGCCACGGCGCGCACGTGGTAGGGCGTGCCGGGCGTCAGGCCCGCGACTTCGCCCGCGACGGGCGACGTGGTCGCGCCACTGCCCGCGGACGCCGGGGCCGACTGTGAGCCATATGCGGTCGTCGGCCCGTATTCGAAGTAGTAGCTCGTCGACTGAGCGTTCGCCCTGACCGGCGCGCTGAGGCTCGCGGTCTGCTCGCCGAGCGCCGAGACCGTCGCCTGGCCGACGATCGGCGCGACCGTGAGCCTCGCGAGCTGCCCGTGGTTGCCGTTCTCGGTGAACCAGATGTTCCCGTCGGGGCCTTCCGCGATCTGCTCGGGCTGGCTGTTCGTCGTCGGCGTCGCGAACTCGGTGATCGTGCCCGACGGCGTGATCCGCCCGATCCTGCCGGGGCCCTTGAACTCGGTGAAGTAGAGGTTCCCGTCGTCAGCAGCCGCGATGCCTTCGGGCTGGCTGTTCGTGGTCAGACCGGTGGTGAACTCGGTGATCGTGCCCGTCGGCGTGACCCGCCCGATTCGCCCGGGATCGGCCGACTCGGTGAACCACAGGTTGCCGTCGGGCCCCGCGGCGATGCCCTGGGGCTGACTGTTCGGCGTCAGGCCCGTCGAGAACTCGGTGATCGTGCCGCCGGTGGTGATCCTGCCGATCTTCGCCGGGTTCGCGCTCTCGGTGAACCACAGGTTGCCGTCGGGCCCCGCGGCGATGCCCTGGGGTTTGCTGCTGGCGCCCAGGCCGCTGCTGAAGACCGAGCCGGTTCCCGTGGGCGTGATCCGCCCGATGCCCGCGGGGTTGGAGGAGATCGTGAACCAGAGGTTGCCGTCGGGGCCGGCGGCGATCCCGGTCGGCGTGACGGTGACGAACAGGCTTTCCAGGAAGCCTTTCCCGAGCGAGAACTCTTTCACCGTGCCGGTCGGCGAGATGCGCGCGACCTTTTCTTCGCTGGGCTCCGTGAACCACAGGTTGCCGTCGGGGCCCAGGGCGATGCCTTCGGCCGTGCCGCTGACGCCGCTCTTGAATTCGGTGATCGTTCCTGCGGTCGTGCCGCGGCCGATGCCCCCGCCCCCCGCGTCCTCCGCGAACCACAGCGCGCCGTCGGGGCCGGCGACGATGCCACGAGGGCCGCGGTCATAGCTTGGGACGGGGAACTCCGTGATCGTCGGCGCCGCCAGCGCCGAGCCGGTCATCGACAGCAGCGCGAGCGTCGCCGTCAGGGCGGCCACGAGCCGCGCAGCAGTCACCATGGGGTCCGCATCGACCGCCCGCCGGGACTCCTTTAACTGCAATAAACACTGAGTTCCGAAGAGCGGAATTTGTGCTTCGGGCGGGAAGACGGCGCGGGCTGCGCTGACCGGCGTCGGTGAGCTGCGCGACAGAGCCGACGAGGGGACTCGAACCCCTGACCCCTTCATTACGAGTGAAGTGCTCTACCAGCTGAGCTACGTCGGCGCGCCTGAAGATGCTAGCGGCGGGACAAAGGCCGTGCGAGAAGAACTGCGCTCAGCCGGCGGCGGGGGCAGGCGACTCGCGACCGAGCCGCGTCAGCTCCTCGAGCAGCGACTCCCCGTGCTTCTCGCAGAAGGCCGGCCCGATCCCACGAATCTCCAGCAGCTCCCCCAGGCTCGCGGGGTGGGCGCGGAGCACGTCCTCGAGCACAGCGTTCGCCGCGACCGTGTAGGCGGGCTTCCCTTCGGCGCGCTCGTAGCGCCAAGCGCGCAGCCGCTCGAAGCGCTCCTCCTCCGCCGCGGATAGCGGCTCGCGCCCGGCGGCGCTCCCCGCCCCTCCCCCGGCCGCCCCGCGGCCTGCGCCGCCGCGGCCGGCGCGGGAGGCCCGGATCGGCGCCTGCACCGCGGCTAGCAGCGCCGCGTCGGTCGCGCACACGTCGCAGCAGCGACCGGTCGGCCGGCCGGGCTCGGCGTCGCCGAAGTGGTCGAGGATCTGGCGGCGCCGGCACGTCTCGCCGCTGGTCATGTAGCGCTCGATCGAGCGATAGGACTCCCAGCCACGGTTGCGCGAAGCCTGGATCGCGGCGCGCGCCAGGCGCGGGCTGCCCTGGCCGGTGAGCCGCACGTAGATCCCGTCGGCGCCCGCCGGTTCCAGCTCGACCGCCCCGGCGCGCTCGGCGATCGACAGCAGCACCCGCTCGCGCTCGCCCAGCTCGCCGTGGCCCACGGTCGCGACCTCGCCTTCGGCGCCGGGCTCGGCGCCGCGACGCAGGCGAGCGACGTAGCCCTTCACGTCCTCGACGCTCGTCTCGCGCTCCTTGATGAAGCGGATCAGACGGCCCAGGTCCATGCGCGCGCCGAGCAGCAGCGCGCGGGCGGGAGCGCCGTCGCGCCCGGCGCGGCCCGCCTCCTGGTAGTAGGCCTCCAGGCTGGTCGGCAGCGCCCAGTGCGCGACGGTCCGCACGTCGGCCTTGTCGACGCCCATCCCGAACGCGTTCGTCGCGACGACCACTTCGGCCCGGCCCTCCATGAACTCCTGCTGGCTCGCCCGCCGCCGCTCGGGGTCCATGCCCGCGTGGTAGGCGACCGTCGCAAGGCCCTCCTCCGCGAGGCGCTCCGCGACGGCGTCGGTGTCCTTGCGCGTCCCGCAGTAGACGATCGCGGGGCGCGCGTCCGGGTCGCCGAGCACGTGCAGCAACGCCGCCCACTTGCGCGCGACCGCGCCCTTGCCCTCGACGCTGACGACGTCGAAGGTCAGGTTCGGGCGATCGAAGCCGGAACGGATCCGGACCGGCTCGTGCAGTTCCAGGCGCGCCGCGATCTCTTCCGCGACGCGCGGCGTCGCCGTCGCCGTCGCCGCCATCACCGCCGGACGAGCAGCGGCGGGCCGGCTGCTGCGCAGCGAGGCGATCGCGCCGTGCAGGCGCAGGTAGTCGGGCCTGAAGTCGTGGCCCCACTCCGTGACGCAGTGCGCCTCGTCGACGACGAACAGCGAGACCTCGCGCCGCGCGAGCGCCGCGCGGAACGCGACCGAGGCGAAGCGCTCGGGCGCCGCGAGCACGAGCCGCGCCTCGCCGGAGGAGATCTCCGCGAGCGCGCGCTCGTTGTGCCCGTCCTCCATCCCCGACGCCAGCATCGTCGCGCTGACGCCCGCCTCGCGCATCCGCCGCCA